>OHVY01000011.1_pt1 | contig 110985 bp, 90 predicted proteins | sample 1579641 | NCBI WGS metagenome assembly OHVY01 (sample SAMEA3882536, study PRJEB24775) | human gut metagenome | biome: human-associated habitat; feature: intestine environment; material: feces | place: Netherlands | collected 2009/2010
ACACGCAGACCAAACCCGCCGATGGAGTTGACAAACCACCACAGGTGCGGCCCCTCGGCATCAAACGAAGCATCAAAGTCCTCGGACGCAGCGGCAAACGCCTCGGCGGACGTCGAGCCCACCAGCGCGACATCGCAGCCATCAAAGCCGCGCGCAAACGCATCGACAAAGTCGTCCGCAAAGACCACCAGGCGGTCACCGTGACGCACAATCCCCAGCTGCGACAGCGCTGCCGGCACATGCGGGGCCGCAAGCAACCGCGCCTCACGCGCGCCGGTCCTCAAAGCCCAGGCCTCTTCTAGTTGCTGTACGCCCATACGGCACCTTCCCTCCAAAACAAAAACCCACGATGCGGATGTTTCCCGCATCGTGGGCTACGGCTGCAGTATAGCGCCGATATGCGACGAATCGCCTAGATGTTGAGCGCGTGGTAGGTCACATTCGCGCCCGGAGCGTCAACGGTCACGCCATAGGCCTCGGGATAGATGCGCGTCGAAAACACGAGCGAGCCATCGTTCACAAACACCTCGACCGACGAGACATCGCCGACAATGCGCACGTTACGGACCTCGTCGATGGGCTCCCAGCGCACGGTACGGCCGCAGCCGGCAGAAGCGCGACCCTCATCGGTAAATCGCATCTCAAAGCGCGAGGGCAGTTCGCCCTCGGCGGGCACAAACGCCAACTTCAGCTCGCCATCAACGGTCGCGGTAAACGCGCCATCGACACCGTTGGCAACAACGTCAAAGCAGGTATCGCCGGCAACCTCCAACGAGCCCTCCCCCACACGCACCGAGGCATAATGGCGCTCGATCTCGCGCGCCGGCTGCTGCAGTACCACGCCGCCAGCACAGGCTGTAAGCTCGCGCGGCACCGTCATGCAGTGCTGCCAGCCGCACGCCACGGTGGGCGCGTTGCCATAGGTCGGCTCATCGGGCATGCCCATCCAGCCGATCAGAATGTGGCGACCGTCCTCGGACGTAAACTCCTGCGGAGCATAGAAGTCAAAACCGGCGTCCCACAGGCGGAACTCGCCCAGCTCATAGGCACCGTCACCACCCGTAATGTCGCCCGATACAGGCATGTAGCCAGCGGCATACACATTGCCGCGGTCCCAACGACCGCCCTCAAGGCCCTGGGGCGAGAACGACAAAAATGCAGCGGCATCGCCATTCGCATCGAGCTCAAGATACCCCGGGCACTCCCACATAAAGCCGAAACGCTCGAGCGTAGACACACGGCTCTCGAGCTCCCAACTCAGCATATCGGCCGAGCCATACACCAGGATCTCGCCCACATCGCGCCCGGCACCCTCGCCGTGCATCGCACAGAAACGGCTCTCGACATGAGGCCCGTCCACGCGGCGACGCGCGCCCATCACCATGTGGTAACGCCCATCATCATCGCGCCACACCTTGGGGTCACGCACGTGGCAGGTCAAATCCTCGGGATAATCCTCGGACGCCAGCACCACGCGCTTTTGGCTGAACTCCCGACCGGCAAGGCCATCAACGCTCTCGACATAAACAGTATCGGCTCGTCGACCGGTATTGACGTAGTCGTACGTGCCGTCTGCATCGGAAAGCTTAACGTTGCCTGTGTACAGTATGCGAATGCGACCGTTCTCGGCAAGCGCGGAGCCCGAGTACACGCCATGGCAGTCAAACGGCTCGTCGGGAAGCAGCGGCGCGCCAACATATTCCCAGTTCATAAGGTCGCGGCTTGTCGCATGACCCCAGGCCTTAACGCCGCCCTCGACATCAAACGGCGCATACTGAAAATAGGCATGGAACACGCCACCCGCCTGGCAAAGACCGTTGGGGTCGTTGAGCCAACCAGCCGGCGGCATAATATGGAAGTGCTGGCCATACGCGCCATGACCGCACTCAGAGGCGGCGGCGTCAACAGCGGCGACCAGCTTTGCAAGGTCGCGACCAAGTGCATTAGACATATCAAAGTCCTAACGGATCGAAAATTACAAGGCGCCAGAGATCGGCACCAGATACGGGAAACGCCCGCGAGTATACAACCCGCGGGCACCCCATCAATCAAAAGCTCTTAGGCCTGCTCGGAAGCCTTAGGCTCGTCCTTGTACAGGACAAACGAGACACCAAAGGAAACCAGCGCGGCGACCGCAAACATGATCGCGTACTGCACGGGTTGGGCCAGGCACAGCAGGATACCGAAGATACCGGTAACGCCGGTGCCGGAAGCAGCAAGCGAGGTGAGTGCGCAGACCAGGGCACCGCAACCGCCGCCGATGCAGCCGGCGATGAAGGGCTTAAAGAAGCGCAGGTTCACACCAAAGATGGCAGGCTCGGTAATGCCCATGAAGGCGGACAGGGCCGAAGGAAGCGCCAGACCCTTGATCTTGGCATCGCGGGTCTTAAAGGCAACGGCGAGTGCGGCGCCACCCTGAGCGATGTTGGCAGCACTGGCGATGGGCAGCCAGTAGGTCACGCCGTACTGGGCAAGCTGGCCCAGGTCGATGGCGGTGTACATCTGGTGGATACCGGTAACGACCGTGGGGGCATAGAACAGGCCGACGATAAAGGAACCGATGCCGAAGGGCAGGGTCAGAAGGGCCTGAATCAGACCGAGGATGGCGTTCTCGGCCCAGACAAAGATGGGGCCGACGGCAACGAGAGTCACGAGCACGGTCACGAACACCGAGACAAGCGGAGTCACAAAGAGATCGAACATCTCGGGAACGATCTTGTGCAGGCGCTTCTCGAGGAAGGCAAGAATGGCACAGGCGATGACGATGGGGATCACATGACCCTGATAGACGACCCACTCAAAGCTGTACACGCCGGGGATGACGTTGACCATGGTCTGCACGCCCTCGGAGGCAACCGTATAGGCGCTCTGCAGCGAGGAGTTGATGAATGCACCACCGACGACGGCGCCCAGGTACGGGTTGGCGCCAAAGGCCTTAGCCGCGGAGTAACCGATCAGGATCTGCAGAATGCCAAAGGACGTGCCCGAGACCAGGTCGGCAATCTTATAAATAAAGTTATTGGTGTCGAGCGCGATAAAGCCGTTGGAGGCCATAAAGTTGAGGGCGCTCATAATGCCCAGCAGCAGGCCCGAAGCCACGATGGCGGGGATGATGGGGACAAAGACGTCGCCGAGCACCTTAATGGCACGCATAAAGATGTTCTGCTGCTGCGCCGCTGCCTCCTTGACCTCGGCCTTGGTGGCAGCCTCGACGCCGCTGAGCGCAATAAACTCGTCGTAGACCTTGTTGACGGTGCCAGTGCCAAAAAATAATCTGGAGCTGGCCCTGGGCCTCAAAGACGCCCTTGGCGCCGTCGATATTCTCGAGGGCCTCCTTGTCGACCTTGGCGTTATCGGCAATCACAAGGCGCAGACGCGTGGCGCAGTGTGCGGCAGAGACGACGTTGTCGGCGCCACCGATATTGTCGAGCACCTCTTGGGCTGATTTGCGGTAGTCCATGACTTCCCTTTCCTCCAACGGGCGCATCTGCACCCGGCCATCTTTGACACTTACACTGTAATCGTTTTCAGTCTCATATGTCTGTAATCGTTTTCACAGTAGGGTGAACGGTAGGAAAAAGCCGGCGAAAGGTAGTTTTAAAGCAAAAAGAGGCGGCTCAGAGACAGGCAGACGTGCCCAAAGCCTAGACATTCATAAGCTGATGGCCGAGCTTGAGCGTCTTTAGACCACTCTCCCCCTCCACGCCATCGAGCGTGTTGAGCAACATATTGGTCGCCTCGACGCCACTGGTCAGGTAGCCATAATGCACGGTGGGAATGCCGCCCGTCAGCGCGCGCAAAAACGCGTTGTCGCCAAAACCGCTCACGCGGTGTATGCCCTCGCCCATACCGCGAACCTCATCGATGGCACGCAGCGCGCCCGCCGCCATGGTGTCGGTCGCGCAGGCGACAAACGAAACATCGGGGGCATCGGCAAGCAGCTCGCGCGCAGCGCGATAGCCCGAGTCGAGCGTAAACGAGCCCAGGCGAATCAAGGCAGCATCGAGTGGGTTACCCGCGGCGCGCAAACCGGCTTCAAAACCGCGGCGGCGTTCATAACCAGCCGCGCGGTCTTCTTCGGTAACTCCAATGTAGGCAATCTTGCCATCCACGCGACCCGCAAGCGCACGGCCCAGCTCAAAGGCAGCCTCGTAATCGTCGTGATAGACGCACGCCGCACCCTCGACATGCTGGCCGATCAACACAATGGGCACACGGCACGACTCAATCGCGCGACGGTGCTCGTCGGTGATCATGGTTGCCACCAGCACAATGCCATCGACCGGGTGGTTTTGGAATAAATCGAGGTACTCGAGCTCGCGATCGGGGGCGTTATCGGTATTGGCAAGCAGCATCTGGTAGCCACGGCGACCGAGCACCTGGCCAATACCGGCGGTAATGCGGCTCACGGATTCCGAGTTGATCTTGGGTACGATGACGCCGATGAGCTTGGTGGAACCGGTGCGCAGCGCGCGAGCCTGGCTGGATCGCACGTATCCGGTCAGCTCGATTGCATGCTTAATGCGCTCGGCCTTGTCCGCCGAGATATATCCACCGTTGAGGTAGCGCGAGACGGCAGCGCTCGAAACGCCGGCCAGCTCGGCCACATCTTTCATCTTTACCACGAGAACCCCTGTCGTTGAAATCGCTTTCACCATAATACCCAACCCATGCCAGCAAATTGAGCAAATGAGACGGGCCCATGGATCATTTCAACCGCCCAGGTCGAGCAAACGTCAGCGAGCGGGCAGCTGCCGTGACGAGGTGCCGCGAAAGAGGAGCGAAGCGTACTTTATGTACGCGAGCGACGGTTTGAGCGGCAGATCGCCCGGCAGATGTCCGCGCAGCGTCGAGCGGTCCGGCGTTTGTTAAAACGCCGGAACATAGTTAGCCGAGGTACTCGCCGTTGTATTGGATCAACGTCAGGTCCTCAACGCCATCGAGTGCGCGGATGGCGTCGGCATAGGGCATGTCAACGCCGTCCGAGAAGAGCTCGACGGCCATCTCGACTTTGTCGCCGCGCATCGTCTTAGACTTGACGGTGAACTTGGTGCGCCCAAATGCACGCACGATATCGTCGCCGGTGGTCTGGCCCGTGTAGTGGATGACCATCATGTACACGCGCGCCTTGTCCTGGTGGCTCGCAAAACCGGCGATCATCACCACGATCACCACCGCCGTGAGCCCCACGAGCGCATACATGCCGGCGCCGGCCGTAATGCCCGTGGTAATGGCCCAAAACAGATACAGCAGGTCGAGCGGGTCCTTGACCGCCGTACGGTAGCGGACGATAGACAGAGCACCGACCATACCGAGCGAGATGACCACGTTGGTCGAGATCGCGAGCGTGACCATGCAGGTGAGCACGCACATGCCCACGAGCGTCACGGCAAAGCTACGCGAATACACCACGCCGGTAAAAAAGCGCTTGTACACGTAATAAATCAGGATGCCCATGGCGAGCGCCACGAGCAGCGAAAGGCCGATCTTGGCAGGGTCGACCTGGCCAAACGCCTCCAAGACGGAGTTCTTAAAAAAGTCCCTGGTGCTCATGGTCTAAATATCCCCTCGGTTCTCAAAATCCGATTCCCAGTAATTAAATCCGCGCAGGTAGGCGGTCTTTTCGTAACACAGGCAGTACTTGGAGACCGCCGTGAGTTCGGCCGCGCCCGGCGGCACCATATCGCGCACCAGCTGCGGGCAAAACTCCGTAAACTTGACCTCCATCACCAGCTTACCGGGTTCTAGCACGGGCAGCGCGGGCAGCGTCGCATCAAAGATGTCGAAGCTACCCACCGCGGCACGCACGTTCATGTCAAACGTGATGCGCACGGTGCCCTCGTCCATCACCCACGGCTCGCGCTCGTAGTCCACGATGGTCCGCGGGCGCATCATGTTGCAGATGCACTCGATGTAGAACTCGCGACAGAGCGGATAAGGGCTCCTCAGCAAAAAGTCGTAGTCGCCAGCCAGAATCTGCTCAAACTCGCCGCGCGTAAGCGGCGCGTCCTCCTTGTAGATCCAGCTGCCGTACTTCTTTTTGCGCTCAAGCTTAATCACCTTGTCGCTGCCGTTATAGATGCGCACGCGATACTTTTTGCGCATGAGAATGCCGGCGTCTTTTTCCTCGTAGGCCGAGTTGCAGTAGTCATCAAAATACAGGCTGCGAATAGTGTAACCGCCCGCTCGCGCATGCTTGTCCAGCTTAAACACCGGCGCCATGCGACAGGCAAGCGCGGCGTGCTCGCCCTCGTTAATGAGATATTTGAGCTCATGGCGGTAACGCTCCTGCGTGGCACACACAGGCGGGGCCGCCAAGCGCTCAAGCAGCGCGCTAGCCCTCCTCATACGTGTCCTCCACGACCTTACCGCCGTCTTGCACGTAAAAGCACTTCATGCCGTAGTGCTTGCCGTCGTCAGTCACATAGTAGTCAAACGCATCTTGCGTAAAGCCGTCGGAGTTGGCGGCACGCACGCGCACAAAATACTGGCCGGCATCGGGCGCATCGCAGGTCACCTCGGGAAGCAGCACGTCCTCGGCCTTAAAGACCACGTCGCTTATGGCATAGTCGCGCGCAAGCTCTACGGTGTAGCGAATGTCGCGCGCCTCAAAGTCGTAGGACGCATCCCAGTTAATGCGCAGCTTACCGTTATCGATCTGCGGCACGCCGATGTAGAACGGCATGGGCTTTTTAAAACTCTCGCGAAAGCTCTTGTAGTTCTCCTCGATCTCGGAGGGAATCGCCGCGGCGATCTGCTCGTATTGGTCCTTGGTGACAGGCAGATTGTCGATATCGGGCGAAGCAGAGACCAGGGATTCAGTCACCTCGCGGTAGTGCTTGATCATCTTGGTCAGGCGAGTCTCGGTCAAATACGAGCGCAAGTCCTTGACGGCACGGTCGAGTTCGCTGCGGAACGACTTGCTGCGCAACGCGCGGTTAAACAGCACGTTGCCCCAGTAGTTGCTTGCACCGCGCTCCCAGCTCGCGTAGTCCGAAAACCCGGTAAGAGAAAGCTCGAGCTTACGCAGCATGCCGTCGTTATCCCAATCCAAAAAGTACCAGGTATTTGAGTTGAGAGGGCTGTACAGATAGCAGTTACGGTTCTGCGTATCGCAGTTGCCCGTCAGGATCTGAAACGCCAGCCAATAGACCAAATTCTCGGTATCAAAGTAGGTATCGAGCACACCATCGATCTTTTGCGATTCGTCGTTGAGCGCATCGAGCATCTCGATGAGCTTGGTGTGGTCCGTATCGCCCTTAATCTCGAGCATGCCTTCAAAGCTTGCCTGGTTGTAGTCGGGATCATCGGCAAGCTTAATGGTGTCCTCGTAGCGATGGAAATCAAAGCTGCTCACCTTGTACAGGTGCCCGCTTTTATCCAGGCCATGTGCCTTAAGCGCCGTCTTGTTAAGCTGCTCCACCTGTGTAAACAAGCCATAGTCCTCAAAGGTATCGTTGGACTTTTCGGTCCGATCGCACACCCACAGATGCACAAACTGCGTGCGCAGACCCATCATCTGGGGAATCCCACGGATAAGGTCGTAGGCCATCTTGTTGCGAAAACGCATACCCTCGCCCATGTGCTTGTTGAGCGCAATCGCGCGCTGTTGGCGCCAGGTACCCTTGCCCTTTTTGAGCTCCACCTTGTAATTCTTTTGCGTGTAGGAGCTCGATGTCTGACCGCGTACCTGCACGGTAGCATTGGGCGCTTCCTCGCCATAGCCAACCTCGCCGGCCACCGGGCCGTCTTCGTCGCCCGCCTGCAAAAGCCCCATTACCTGATAGCGCGTCACGCCCATGTCGGCGTAGTCATACACCGAGTACGTATTGATCTCGGCCCAGCTATGATCGGTGTTCTCGGAGCTGTTACCGCGCGAGACCGTCAGGTACATGGTCACAATGCCCGAGTCGTCGTAGACCTCGTACAGCTCGTCCTTATCGCGCAGGTGCTTGGACTCGCCCGAGGCCTCGGCCTTTTTAATCTTGCCCTGCTTTTTGACCTTTTTGGTCGAGGATTCGTCCTGAGACGAACAGCCCGAAAGCAACAGCGCGCCGGCAGCCGCCTCGATCAGGCAGCGGCGAGACATCAACTTATCGATCATCAGAACCTCCCCAATGTTTTTGGTACAGGCGAACCACCATACGTTCAAACGCACTGCGCGGCTCACCGCCCACGCGCTTGTCCTCGTAGCGTTGCTCAACACGGTCGAGCACCCGGCCAAGTTCGGTAAACCAGCCCGTCTTGTCAGTAGCCACAATGGGCTGCTGGCTCAGGATACGATACGGCAAGTTGGCGGTATAGGTATCGAGCCGCAGCAGCGCCACGATAAAAAACACCGCTGCACCCAACAAAAAGCCAAAGCCGTAAAACTGCTGCGGCAAGAGCAGAGAAACGGCAGTCGCCAGCCCGGCCACACCGGCAAACAGCCCCGAGGCCAGCACGGCCCCCTTGTAGTCGGTAAAGTACAACAAGATGAGCAACACCGTATTGCCCACGGCATACAGGCCGTAGCCCACGCACAACGTGCGAAAATACCCGTGCATCAGGTTATTAAAGCCCAACGGTAGGGCCGACAGCACCGTGGTCTCGAGCGAGATGACCGCCGCCGTCACAAACAGCTGCTTGAGCGCACAAAACCGCAGTTCTCGGTTGAGCGTGGCAAGCATTTCCTCCTCGGCCACCACAATGTCGCCCACCACGCCACCGTCGTTGAACAGGCTGTAGTAGTCGCGGTAGCGCGGATAGAAATTGACCTCGACTGAGACCACAAAGTTGACGGACGTGACCAGGATCGTCAAAAACGCGATGAGCGCCGGCACATCGTGGTAGGGCGCACCATAAAACAAGCCCTTGACCTGCACGCCAATGGGACTGGCCCAAATTATCACCAAGTGTGCAAAGAGGCCTAGGTTGGTAAACAAGCCCGTGAGCGCCAACGGAGTAAACTGATCAAGCCACCGTAAAAAGAGCCAGGGGCTGCGGTCGCTCTGCGGAAAATACCGGTACAGCAGCACCACGTCCCAGGCGAGCATGACGCCGTAGCCCAGAGCAATTGACGCCAACAGGCTCTCGACCGGCGGCAGCCCCAGCACCAGCGCGGCCAGGGCGCACAGGCACGCCACGCCAATGGCAGCCGCAAAGCTGCACAGGATACCGCGGTAATCCTTGATGGCCGTGAGGTAACTCATGCCGTTCCAGTTGACGATCATAATGTTGAACAGCCACAGGCACAGCAGCCCCTGCAGCAGCGTGGCGCCCGAGAACAGCAGAAAGACGCCGTAGAGCACCGTGCCCACAACGAGCATAATGGCGTTGGAGCCCCAAAACGAAGGCAGGATCTCATCCTCGCGCTCGGCAAAAAGCATATCGGCCAAAAAGCGCGTGACCGGCATAGAGAAATAGCTTGTGAGCGTGAGCGACGCCAGCAGCGTATAGGTCACCATGCACACCAGCAGGTCTTGGTTGGCGCGTCCCACGCCCCACAGACCGCACAGCACCAAGATGCCCACCTGGAGCAGCACGCCCAACAGCATGGGGCCCGTGCACACAATGCCAGCGTAGCCATAGGCGCGCATCGTGGCAAACAGACCCTTGCGCCTAAACAGGCGCTTGAGCTCAAAACCGATTCCGGCCACCGGCTACTCCCCCTCTCTGGACAGGTCAAACGCACGCGCCGTCTCATCGTATAGCGCGCGATAGTTGGCGAGCATCTGCTCGTGCAAGAAGTACGTGGCAACGCGACGCTGCCCGCGCTCCCCCATCTCAATGCGACGAGCGCGGCTTGTGCACATGCGTTCCATGGCATCGGCCAAGCCCTTGCGATACATAGGCGGCGTCACAAAACCCGCCACGCCAAAGTCGTCGCCCGGGGCGCCTTCGAGAAGCTCGCGACAGCAGCCCACCTCGGTCGTCACGCAGGGACGGCGCGCTGCAAGCGACTCCAGCACGCTGAGCGGCTGGCCCTCGGAGATGCTCGTCAAAATGGTAAAGTCGAGCTTTTCCATGTACTCGACCACGTTGACGCGGCCGGTAAAGATCAGGTCGCGCACGCCCAGGGTTTCGACCAGCGCGTGGCACTCGGCGCCGTACTCCTCGTCGTCCACGCCGCCCATGATGTGCAGGCGCACCTTGGGCAGGCGCTCGTGCAGCTCAAAGAAGGCATAGATCATGGTCTTAACATCCTTGATGGGCGCCAAGCGCACCACCGCGCCAATGTCCACCCAGCCGTCATCGGTCTTTAAGGGAATATCCTTAAAGCGATCGAACTGGATGCCGTTGGGGATGACCAGGCATTTGTCCGCATCGCAGCCCATATCAATCTGCGTCTTGCGGGCGTTATGGAACAAACTCGTCACGCGGAAGGCGCGGCGGTAGATCTCCTCCGAAAGCAGGTAGAAAAAGCGAATCCAGCGGTCCTTAAAGGACGGCACCACCCAATCGGCGCGAATGATCTCTTCCTCGCGCTCGCGGGTATAGATGCCATGCTCGGTCAGCAGCACCGGCGCATGGTGAACGCTTGAGCCCAGGCAGGCGAGCAGGCCACCGTAGCCGGTCGAGATGGCATGGTACACATCGGCCACCGGCACCTCGCTGCCCAACAGGTAGAGCACGGGCAGCAACATGGAGCGCATGGTGTGGAATGCATCGGCAAAGGGCGTGTAGGGATACTCGGCCAGGCACACGTCGCGAAAGATATCCATAAACGTGCGGCTCTGCAAAAACGAGAGCGGATGCACGCGACGGCGGTGGAAGATATCGAATAACACGTCCCAGTCCGGATTGGAGAGCGACACCAGACGGCGTAGCGCTTCGCGCTCACGGTCGTTAAAACTGGCTTCATGTTGCTCGCCCGAAAGCCGCAGGGCATCGTCCAGGAACACCTCGTGCACCTCGACCACGTTGCCGGGCAGCTCGTAGACAAACTTGCCACGGTCGGCAGCATGCGCGCCGATCACCCACAGCACAAACTCGTGCTCGGGCATGGCCGTAATGTAACCATGCATCCAGGTAGATACGCCGCCGTGCACATAGGGGTAGCAACCCTCGAGTACCAAGCAGATTCTCATTTATCGCCACCCTCCTTGCGCTCGATCGTCACGGTCTTATCATTTGCCTTGAGCAGATACAGATTGCCCGTAAGGTGCGTCAGTTCGCCACCCGTCACCGCACCCGGCTCGCCATTATTGGCGCGGAACATGAGCCACGCCTCGTCGTTGAAATTGCCCAGGCTGAGCGTCCAGGCATCCGCGCTGGTATCCACGCTCACCGTCACGGACGAAAAACGCTGGATGGCACCGGAGCACTCCGACGCCGTCTGGTGCCGCAGGTCGGGCGCGGATTTGGTAAGCCACTCCAGGAAGTCGACCAGGCCGCCCTTGTAGACCTCCCAGCCCTCCTTGGCTCCGCGATCGGGGTCCAAAAGGTCGTCCGGGTGCATAAAGTGCGTGCTCACGTAGTGCATGTTGAGCTCGGACACGGCTGCCAGGCGCATATAGGAATCGTCGACCATGCCACCCGAAACAATACGTGGCTGCTCCACAATGCCATCGCTCGCCACGCCAAACTCCTGCACGTACGGCAGGTCGGTGCCATCCTCAAAATACGTACTGGCAATGGTCTTAATTCGCGGAACATCGGTACCGATAAGCTTGCGCGCGCGGGCCGAAAGGATATTCGACGGCGGCACGTAAACCGAGCCATGAGCATTGGGCAGGACCTCGTCCTGAAACGCGATAAGTTCGTTGAGCGAAGCGACGAGCGTCTCTTTGTTCTTCCAGGTCTTGTAGACGTACAACGTACCATAGTCGGTGTCCCAGAGCGCAAGCGGCTGATGGTTGTAGCCGTGAAAGCCCAGCTCGCCGCCCATCTGCAGCAGCATGCCGCCAAAATATCGAAACTGCGTGGTATCGGCCTGTCGCGCGGGCTCGGTCTGGTTGACCGCGTCCTCGTAGTTTTCGATCATCACGCCGGTATAGCGAATGCCATATTTTTGCGCGAGCTTTTGCAGATCGGGCCACCAGACCTTGGTGTAAAAATCCGCAATGGAAAGGCCGTAGTCACACTTGATATAAGTACCATCGCCCGAGGGCACGGGGCTAGGAAAGTCGTCCAAATAGAACACGGCGCTGTTGATGACCGGATAGGCCGTGGTATCACCCAGCAGACTGATCGCCGCGGCGTAAAAGCCACGCATGACCTTGTCATAGATACCGATATTGCATACCACGGTGCGCCCGCTACCGCAGTCATTCGACCAAATGAGCGGGGCACCCGCATCGCCGGTCATAGCCCACACACGAGCCGTCTCGCGCAGCGATACCGAAAGCAACGAATCAAAGGGGTCCGAGAGCTCGTAGCGCTCTCCCCCGCCCAGCATAAAGTCCTCGCTCGGCACAATGCTTTCGGCTTTTACATAGTCATATCCGGCCGATTCAATGCCAAGCTTGGAGGCAATCACTTGCAGATAGCTCGAGTTATCCGGCGGCATGGCGAGCATAAGCGAACCGCCGGCACTCACCCAACTCATAATGTCGCTCAGGTGCGTACCGAGCCCATCGAGCGACGGCATGAGCAAAATCACGCGATCAAACGACGTGAGCGATGGGATCGCGTCCGCACCGTCGGTGGCAATATCAACGTCGCGATGAGCGATCTTCATGTCCAGCAAAATCTGGTCGAACTGGTCTTTGACATCGTCGACGCTATCTTGGTCCGAGTCGGTAATGACCAGGCACGTGGGCTTTTGGCCAAAGATTGCCGACGAGGCCGGCACCGCATCGTTGGCGGCAAGCATCCCCAGCTTATGCTGGCCCGCACTGTACTGCACGCCGGCACGCTCCACCAGCAGCACGGCGGCCATGACGATAAAAACAGCCCACACCACGAGGAGTCCCATCCAACGAAAGCGGCCTGCTCGGTCGCGGATATGCTGCGCCACGCTCATCTGGCCTCCTCCCCGTCGCGCCAAAACGCCAACTTTTCGCGGTTGTCGGCGCTTAAATACACATGTTGCTTGTCAATCGCATCGATCACACGGTGGACTTCGTCACCGTCGCGGCGCATCACGGCCAGGCGCAGGCAAAGCATCCAAACCTCCTGCTCGTCGGGCACGTCGAGCACCAGCTGGTCGGTCACGGCCTGCGCCTCGTCGATCTGTCCGACATCGGCCAGCGCCGTCGCGTATCGAATGCGCAGCTCAAGGGTATCCTCGCGCTCGCAGCGACGCGCAAGCAGGAGCGCGTACTGTTGGCGCTGAATCTGAGCCACGCGCCCCTCAGCCAAGCCCGAGCCCAAGTATTCACCAAGAAAATCGCAGTATTCGTTGAGGTTTTGAGCGCTCGGGTCCGTCTTAAAGGCACGCTCCAGCTGCTGCAGTTTAAGGTCGGACTCCTTGGAGATCTGCGCCACCGCCGTCGCGGCATAGTGCGCCACCTCAACGTCGTCGTTAAGCTTAGCCGCCTGCAGCTGCGCCAGGTACGCGTCGGGCTCCTCGGTGAGCATGGAGAGCATTAGGCGGCGCCGGTATGCCGGGTCGTTGACGATGAGTGCCTCCTCGAGCGGCACTACGCCTGAATCGTCCTCACCACTCGGTACCGACATACTGCGATGCAGGTCATCGTTGAAGCGCAGCGACTCCAGCGCAGACTCTTTCAGCCCCTCGTCAAACACCGCGCTGCGCACCGATAGCAAAACCACCAGCAACGGGCCCCACAGCGGCACCAGCACTATCACAGCCAGCATGTGCCAGCGCACCGGCAGCAGGCCCAGTTTCATGAGCGTCCACAGCATCAGGCAAACCAGCGCATGAATCAGCAGCAAGACGGCAGCAACGACAAGCGAGATCAAGCGGCACCCCCCTCACCGTCACCGGTGTAAGAGATGTGCTGCAGCAGCTCCACGATGTCCTCGCCGTCGACGGGCTCCACCGCAATCTGCTTTGCGCTCAGGCGCTCGCGGATAATGGGCAGATCGCATGCCTTTGCCTGGCGCATAAGCAGGTAGAGCACGTCGCCGTCGACCAAGCCCGCCGCGTCGCTCTCGCGGATTGCCGACCCAATTGCGCCCACCAGCTCGCCGACAGGCTCCATGCCCGGTACCACGCGCAGGAGCAAAAAACTCCCCATCTTGCTATCTGCCAGCGCCTGCTCCGCCGCGAGCTCTTGGCCAAAGGCAGCCTGCTTGAGCACGCAAGTGCCGTCAACGCAGCGTTTATCCTGCGCCACCGCCTCATAGTCAAAGGCACGGCCCAGCGCGCTTTCGACCAACCCGCACAAGATGCGGAACAGGTTTTGATAATAGAGGGTCATTTGGTTTTCGGCCGCACTACGCACAAAGATCAACACAGCGGGTGCCCCGTCGCGCTCGATCGTGTATCCAAACATGGGAAGCCCCGGCGTCAGCTCACGGTTCACCCACAGGTTCGAACGACCCCCGTCGCCCAAAAGAGGTGCAAGCTGCTCAAGCGTGAGCGAGCGTGCGGCATCTTCGGCAATCGCGGGACTTGCTGCCACCAGGCGTGCAAATGCCCCGCCCGAAACATGATAGATCGCAACCGAATCGTTCTCGAGGATCTCGCCCAGAAGCTCGCAGCACTTGCGATAGATGTCGCGTGGGTTGAGCACGTCGAGCTCCTGCGTCACGGCAAAGATCTTGCCAAAGCTGTCGTGGCGGCCCACGATCTGGCGCCTGTACGCGCGCTTGTCCTCGATCGCGTCGTGGTAGAGCTGCGTAAGAAACGTATTACGGTTGCGCACGAGCTCGTTTTGGTCGCGCTCCGCCCTAATGGCCTCGCTGTTGCGTAGCTGCACATAGCCGCACACGGCACCCACCACAAAGTACGCAATAAACGGCAGCCAGTTGGACGGCTCGTAGAACAGACCCTGGAAGGTATAGCCGTACTGAGTAAAGTAGCTCACGGCCAAACCCACCGACGCCAGCAGCGCCGCAACCAAGCCAAAGTCCAGGCCATACAGCGTGCCGATCAGCACCACGTAGAGCAGGCGATAATCGAGCACGTTGAGCTGGGCCGATTGGGAGAACAGATGCTCCAGCACCTCGAACAGAACCCAAGCAACGCCCGTCTCCAAGCATTTAATAGGCAGCGTGCGCATTTGAATGCGGTCGATGGCGGCGCGCAAGGGGCTGACCTTCTTTGCGCGGCCAGCATCCCAACGCGCCTGAATGGTCGAAAGATCGCGCAGCAAGTCGTAGCGCTGAAACCAGCCATAGCGCACGCGAGCGACGTCGCTGGCGGGCAGGGCATAGCCGGCAGAATCGCCATAGGCAACGGCAAGGCCGGGGAACAGCGCCTTGAGGGCGTCGCCTACCTCACCCGCCGTGTGATGGAAGGCATCGGCAACGTCGAGCGTCTCAAAAGAGGCATCCCAGCTGTCGAAGATACGGCGTACCAGCACCGCAAGCTCCTCGGCACACAGCAGGGGAAACGCCGCATCCTCCGCGCCCTGTAGAGCGACCGATCCGGTTGAGCACGCGTCGAACAGCGGCACCAAAAACGGGTCCTCCAGCGCGGCAGACGCGGTATACAGGAAGGGCACGCGCAGGATCTTGGTCTGAACGCCCTCGCGAGCAGCGTAGTAGCGGCACAGGTCGTTGGCTGCGCGCGCGATAATGCCCTTGCCCGTTCGCCCCGCGGCATCGGCGGCACCCTCGGCACCTGCGGGCCCTGCTATATACAACAGCTGGATCCGGCGACCCATGCACGCGCGAAAGACCGAACGCAGTAGCTCGATATCGCCCACGCTATCGATATGCGGGGTAAGGTAATTAGAAAGGTAGACCACGCGGTCGAACTCATAGGCCTGATCCAGGTGTTGCAGAAGCTCTTTCCACGAGGCATGGGGCGATGACTCGTCGCGGCGCGTGTCCTGCGCGGCTACGACCTGCACATGGTCCCCGGGGAACGCCTTGGCACAAAAGTCATCGTCAACATATGCGGTATTGCCAACAACCAGCACTTCCACGACGTTCCCCCTCCCCCAAAATCCAAATTTACTATAGTCAAGTACGCGTATTTTACGCTATCAACGCGAGCTGGAACGCCTTTAAGGCTGTCTTAAGAACTTTTTTAGAGGATGTGGGGACATCAAGAGTGCTAAATGAGCGCCCAATCCGGAAGTGCGAGGAAAAACCGAGACCTGTTGACCAGACCCCAGTTTTGGGCATCCGCGACCTGCGGTTTTGTTGGCAAAAATCAGGTTGTGCTCGGCAAGTTTCGATTTTTCCCCGCACTTCCGAAATGACAGCCCCGCATTGACAACATTAGTCAGAACTAGCAGCGTCCAGAAGTCTAGCCAAGCAGCTTCGACTCGATTCCAGCGAAATCAATAAGACCCGTTGAGTAATCTAAAATAAATAGCAGACAGGTACCAAGAACCCACACCTCATCGGCCAAACGCAAAGCATCGTTTTGCGCCTTCGCGATCGTCTCATGGTCAAGATCTCTATACTCAGACTCATAACCGGCCACGCCGTTATGGCCGCACAACCGAAGCGCCTTGATGGCGGTAAGTACAATCATTTCATCAACGTCAGGCCTAATAAAATGCCGCTCAAAACTCTGGTACCTAGAAGCATTGCCAACGATTGACTTGTATTTCAAAACGTCTTCTCGCGAAACAGTTCTGTTCAAATATTCTACGTCGGGCATTTTCAGAAAATGCTTACATGCCTCAACCATGGGATAATTAACGTAGAGCTTGCCATTGTCTGTGCTCTCGTTAAAGTAACGTTGCATTTCCTCCAACCGTGCAGGTGAGAACCTATTATCTTGGAGCTCATAGTCAAAGACCAGCAAAACATCAGAATAATCTTGGTCAAATAACCACTTATCCTCTTCGGACGCGCGTTCCTTAAGGACGCCGAGAAGCGATAAGTCGTCCTGAAAGCCGTCCGAAAACATCCTTTCGTAAAGCTCGTAGATATTTGTGTTATAGGAAACGATCTCATAGCCAATATCGAGGCCATAGCACTCAAAGAGGGCATGAAAGAGTTTAATCTCTTGTTTCTCACCCTCAACGATAAGCAGGACTTGCTTCCTAGACATCGAATTCGCCAGCCTTATAGAGCTTTTCGAGGTTGTGCCCCTCCCTTAGTTCCCTATCTGTTGCATTGGCTGCGGAAATTATATTGTGATCCGAAAGAATGAATAGACAGTCTGGCCTAAGGATTTTATTGCTGAACAAATCTGTATTATGCGATGCGCAAAGCACTTGGCGTCCGGTCTGGGACTTAAAATAGTCAACGACCTTCTCGGCGAGATCGTGATGATAGAACGCATCAAACTCATCGACAAATAGCAAGGACGGCACACTTGAAGCATGGAAATAATTAAAGAGTCGCAGCAGCGCAACAGTGCCGCTTGAACAGTTTTCTGCAAACGGAATAAGTCGACTTTTTTCAAAGTACAAAGCGAAATCACCCGATGGCGTTTCACGCGCAGTAAGGCGTTCTCGAATTCCAAAGTGATTCAAAAAAGCCTGAAGCTCAGAAACCAAGTCATTCGCAATAACGTTTTCGGCGATGGTAGAGACAAGGTTACGGTCGTTCATATGTGCGTCGCCAATGGCATCCATCGACCGCGCAAACGTATAAAGCTTAAAAAGAGGCATTGCCCTCTCAAAAGGAATGTTATTGCACACATACGTCAAAACAGAAATCCCGGGAGATTTGAACTCCCAGTTTAATCGATCGGCACCAATAGAAGCCAAATCGCCATCGAGCACTTTACCTGCACGGTGGTCGTAATCAAATACAATCTTGCCGTTAACAGCCACTGTCTCACGAAGATAGTCTGTTATCCCAGTCTTTTCGTAACGATAAGCAACTTCGTCATTCCCAAAGCGAAACGTGTAGGCAAAGCACGCCGACGTGACCCCATCAACTGCGCTGAGGTAATTAGTTTTATTGGAATAGAAGGTCCGACGCCCCACATTTGCTGAAATATCGAGAAGAGCATTGGAGAAATTTGTTTTACCGACAGCGTTTTTACCGTAGATAAGACCACAAGAAACGGTGCCCTCCTCGATGGCTGACGTATTGAATCTGTAGTCCCTAACATCGGTCAAATTAAAGGTAAATCTATGGGAGAAGTTTCGGAATCCCTCGACCTCAAAACGCGTTAGCATCGAAACCTCCATGTTATACTTGCCGTAAAGTTTTTACGGCAAGTATAACATGGAGGCGAGTTGGCAAACGCGTTATAGCCAAAGTTGGATTCCGAGAAATCCGTAATGAACTAAGGCTGAGCAGCCACGCGTCAGTAAAGTTACATGCGAGCAGAAAAACACACGCTATTTCGCCTTTTCTCAATTGAGATGTAAGTTTTGACAGGCCGAGTCTTACATGCAAACAAAAAAGAGGGCCGACGCATCAACCCTCTTCAGGTGTCGCCCGAAGGTTTCCACCGCAATTGACTTTATTCTAGTTGATATCCTTAGCTTGTCTGCGGGCGCGTCTTTCAGCGGAGACCCCAAAGTCGAGGCGCCATAAAAATAGGGGATGCCCTCCTTAGGGAAGGAACCCCCTTACAAAACTTTGGCCTTAACAAGCAGGCTTCTGTTTTTCATTGTGTGATTATGATAGCTCAAGCAATAATCACGAACTGCCACAAATTCGCCGCCACAAATTCGCCGTTAATCAATAGGCGCGGGAAACCACGCATTGATTACCTTTGCAAGAAATTCAAATCCCGTCGATACTTGAAGATTTCCACAATAGTAATCAACATGCTTGTTCATTCTCTCAACAAAAAGCGCCAAGCTATCTGCCCGATGCTCGGAAACGCCCCTTGAAGCCAGCTTCCTGTGCGCATACAGCGTCGTAACGATTTGTTGCATGCGGTCATTGGACATCTTTGCTCTGCGTTGGCCGGGACCAATGCTGGAAATCCCCGAAAGCTCCTGCATTACGTCATGCCTTGGCTCATAAATGGGCTTTCCGGCACTAAGATTATTCAAAATACAGTTATTGTGCGCACATGCATTTCTTAACGACTTGACCGCCTGAATAATATAAAACTCGTTAAGCATCTCGCGGTCATTAAACCGCCTGGCGCAAAACTTGTAAAAATAGAGAAACGAGCCAAAAGAAATTACTTCGACAAACGCCCACGCGGGGAAACCGAAATCATTGTATTTAGCAATCAACCCACCAGTGTAGGGGCTGTTCTTGCACCTACGAATCTCATCCTTGAGCGAATTGCATGGCGTACCGTCAGGTTTCGTGCCATCGTAGGAGGAAATGAAATCCGAGACGACCGCATAACCGTCCTCTCCCTCCATCTCGATTCGCTTCAAGAGCTTGACCTTTGCAAAATGCTCCACATCAAGCGTAAGTGGCAACATTTCATAACGAAGGAGCATATCGACAATCGACAAATCGACCAGCATCTTGAAATCTAGATTTGCATACTCTCCCATGCGGGCTCCTTCTTCAACTTTAGGAAACCCAAGTCGATAAGCGCGCAGACGAAAATAGTTGCTGTTCTTCTCCAGATAAGCCCTGGCGTCGTCTTCGCTCATCAGCGAGAAATGGACGCCCCTCGATTTGAGATGATCAATCTGCTCTGACGCCGTAAGCCACGGCTTTCTATTGACGTCGGTCATCAGATCTCCAATCTCATACATAGGCTCGAACCTTAATAGTAACGCGCTAAATCGACGAAGCAAAAGGAGGCAGACGTGGGCACTTACAACAAAATTACAGCAAAACGAAAATGTGACCCAACCCCTCGCTTTGCCGTCGAGTCATTATGATAATTAACAACGTACAACGATGAGGAGCCGAGCGGAACTCAAGTAGACGGGAACAACGTGCAATCAATCGAACCTCTAAAGACCACGGACGGTCTGGGCGAAGGCAAAGGCGGCATTTGGAAGAAGTGGCCTTGGAAAGACCTAGATCACTATGAATTAATGTCTGATCTTATTCTTAAGGCTAACTACAGCATTCAAGACTTCAATGCTGCCATCAAAGACGGATTTTCTCCCAACATTAAGGACACCGTATTTCTAGTAGCACTCGCCACCTGGATTAAAGATGCATACTGGCAGATTAATTACGCCTGCTTGAAAGAAGTAATTAGAACCAAATTCGAGTTCTCAAGACAGAATGGACTCACAGAGGCTCGTAATTATCTTGAGGCGGTTCGCTCAATCGTAATTGCACACCCCTTAAATTCGACGAGGCATGAAGAATACGGCTTTGGTCCAGAAGGACGAATTTGTATTGATATGCGACGGAAAAGCCTTCTCGACTCATATCCGGGCAGAGTGATCTATCGCATCACACCAAAAGGATTCAAAGAAACCGACAGTGTCGAGGACAACGAAATTGCACTAATGACCTGCCGCCGAAATAAAACAGAAAATGGCAAGCTACATTTTGAAAGATGTTGCCTGGATATGTGCGATATCCGCAACTCAGCCCAAGTCTACATTGACGCCTTATACGAACTCGATCGGTATCTCGGCCGACTAAAAAAGAGAAACTTCGAAAAATGAGTGTGATCTTCTCTACCGAATTGATCTACGCTCAGCCGTAACTGCATTTTGAACATCTTTTAGATGCTTCTGCGCCTTTCGGCGTATATCTTTTAATTCCTTAACTGGATCAACGTCAACCTCATTAAAAACATGGGTTATATCACCGTCACGATATGCAACAAAGGAAAAGCCGCCTAACTTGCCGACAGCTTTGCCGTGCTGCGATAGCAATTTCTTCATATCTCTGCGAGCGGCACGTATTCTAGGCTCAGCACAATCCAGAAAATGGCAGAATAATTCAAGTACAAGCTCCTGGTACTTCATGTTTGTATACCTGAAGCAAAGGTACGGGCAGCCGGACGAATCACGTTCTTTCATTATCGAAATTGACTTGTTTAAAAAAGCGCGCAGCTTTGGCGAGGTATTGTAGTCGCGCATATCAGCAATTTGGTCAAGATCAAATCGGACCCTAATCAAACCGTTTTCCCTAACAAGCGAAACAACGGTTTGACCATGCTGAACGGGATTTCGTATCTCATACATAAAAACATAGAGGCCACCTCGGTCATACCAAGTAGAAGGCAACTTCCAATAGTTTTTATATAGTTCTTTTACAGAACCTCGGTCATAATCCCACATGACCGCTTGCATTCTATCGACAAGACCACGGGCTGCGGATACATAATTACCAAAGGCGGCGTTAACAACAGTCCTTTCGCCAAAACCACCGCTGGTAAAACCGTCGGGCAAGAAGTCAAACCGATCGCACGGAACCAGGCGCCGCAGTTCACCGTAGTTCCATCAAAACTGTTCATACAGTTGGTTAACCTCCCAAAGTGACCGCACAACACCGTCATACTCTTTCACTTTGGTTGCAGAATCGCCCTCGAGATATTCAATCTTTGAAAGCGCTTCCTGAGCTTCGTCGCTCACCGATTGAAGCGGCAAAACATGAAATAAATCTGCCAAAGTAATCCCCCCTTGAATCCCGGATGTATGAATCGGCCCGAAGCAACACCGCCCATGAAAGGACGTCTAGCGTCAAAAACGGCAACATCGCATGTCCACTCAAGTTCGAACCCAGAGAGGCATACATCGACGACCTAATAAACGGGCATTTCTACATCTATGCTGCCAACTACTACCATGGTCTGCCTGGCGAACAGGGCAATCCGTTCGAGGCCTCCATGGCTCCTAGGGTGTGCCCCATCAGGATCCCCTGATACACTGGCCCGCCAACTAAATGCACGTAAAACCTCAACCGAATTGTAAGCTCAAGAAGAAACCCCGTGCGCTAAAGCAACAGTTACCTTTGTGCGATCACCCTGGAGCAGATGCAGCAATGACCTCGCTAGCGACAACAGCCAGTTATAATTTCACAATACCTGGCCTATTTAAATCGCGCTGTGCCCCCTATCGTAAAGCTAATAGTTCATGGCCATGCCTGTTGGGACGATAGCCGCAAAACGAGTACAACTCCGATTCGCACTCAATTCCTGGACAGACAAGCTCATCTTCAAAAAAACAGATGATTAAGACAAACAGGGTTCTTGGAATGTTCAAGACACAGGTAACGCCCAGCTTTACTGGAATAATGCCAGCGCCCAAAATCGGCAATCATTGATTTAAGCGCGTTGACGGAGCGCTTTCCAAAATATACCCCTCGAATTTCCAAATTTCCATGTGCGGCATCCGGAGTCATTCTTAAATTAAGCCCTCTGCCACCGCCCACAGGACTATAAGCAACACAGGGTTCGTATGAATAAAACTCGTCAACAATTGCATTGCTCAATTGATAGGTAGTCTCACCGAGAACTTCAAAGGGGCGAGAAAACTCTTGATGCAAATAATCATGCAGCAGGCAGTATTGTCCGAATGCAGCCGAGCTTTGCCCAAACAGCCTACGCACTTTGGAAGGAATATAAATACCAATACCAATAGCTTTAATAGGTCTAGCGACCTCATACGCAATCAAAGCAAATTGGTCACCAACGTTCACCCTGGCTTCGTCAAGCGTAGTGACTGGGTCACCGCAATTGACATATAAATAGCTCTCACCGGGTTTGTTAAATCGCCCAAAATTGGTCACGCAATTATTCGGTGGCTCCCACAGTTGACCCTGGTCAATAAACTGAGCTCCATAATCGAGAGAAGAAGAGACACTTCGCGCGCGAAAAACAGTCGCCCCCTTAGGTAGACTAACGTATTCAGGAAACTGTAAGTACATGCCATCAACACGAAGCTGATTATGCAATATTTCTTGAGCATTTTCATGGCGGACATCAGCCCAAAGAGAACTTAGAGCTGGCAGCCTACATTCAAATTCCGCCTTTTCCAATGCAGCAATAAAACCATCCAAGTCACCTTGAATGCAATTAAACATCCTCGCAATAACTGAGCTATCAAGGGGCTGACCAAACTCTCCAGCAGAAATAAACATAGAGCGATGCAAGATGAAACTTCCTCCAAACAAAACCAAACAATCACGCGCGCCAAGGTCAAATTTACTCGGTTATTACAAAATAATTTTACCCTGCAGAATAACCGAGGATAACCTGTGGCCAACACCACCATCCAGCCCATAACCCACCTCCAGCCCCCATCTGCCCAAGGAGCTGGCCGCCGCCGAGCCCGATATCGCCGCCAAGACGATCTACTGCGGCCCCATCGACGCGTTCTACGACTTCAAGCTTGGCACGCTGGAGTACCGCAGCCTGCGCTTCGAGACCGAGGCCCTCGACGAGGCCGACCACCAGGGCGTGGCCGTGGTCAACTACACCGAGCGCGAGGTCCCCTACACGCGCATCATCGAGCACAAGCACTTCGATCTCGGCACGCAGGAGAAGACCGTCATCACGCGCGAGTACCCGGCCGACTGGAAGCCCGGCGACGAGCCCTACTACCCCATCAACGACGCCAGGAACGAGACCCTGTACAGGCAGTACGAGGAGCTGGCGGCTCAGGAGGGCGACGTGGTCTTTGCCGGACGCCTGGGCGGCTACAAGTACTACGACATGGACAAGGCCATCGCCGCCGCCTTCGAGCTCGTCCGCAACGAGCTGGGCGTGGAACCGACGGAGGCGTAGTAACCATCCTGAATAACTGCTGATTGCCAACAATACGGCACAGCATTTGATTTGAGGGGTGCGGAACAAAATCCGTGCCCCAATTTTATTAACAGGACCCCCTATCCGCAGTCTTGTTCCCGTAAAATAAACCCCAACAAAATATGTGCGGAGTGCTGGCCTGGAGCTGCCTTCGGACCCTATTGGCTGCTCACCGAGAGGCTCCGCTATGAAACGACCCCTTTACTACCTGCTCTGCGCGATCGCGTGCACGTCCATGGTCAGCGCGACGATGCCCACGGCAGCCATTGCAGAAGCCATGCAGCCTCGGGCAATCGCCGAGCAGCAGGCGCCAGCCGACGCAACGAGCAGCGACACAGACAAGGCCGAAGACGGCACCAACACGAATGCGGCAACAGATACCGTAGAGGACAGCGCCGCAACATCCACCGGCACCAGCGCAGCCAACACGGAAAGCGCTGACGCCACCACCGCTGCAACAGACACCCCCACCCCATCCCTCCGCGCCCAGACCACCCCCACGCCCGAGGCAATCTCCGCCGCGTCACAAACCGACTACGCCCATTCCGCCACGGCAACCCAAAACGGCGTCACCTTCACCGTCTCATGGAACGACGCCCCCGCGGGCACCGCGACGACCTTCCACGTAACCCAAGCCAACGGCTCGTCCCAGGCCAAGGCGCGCATGGACGTGCCCACCTATTGGGACGGCGGCAGCCAGGAAAGCGTCTGCGACCCGTCGCGCACGGCATGGGCCAGCTACTACAGCCTGGGCACCGCGGGCCACGACTTTACCTTTGACTTCACGGCATCGGGCACGTACCGCATCCACTTCTACTTTATGGACAACGACAGAAACGACCCACAAAACGACAAGGGAATCTACTACCTGCGCGCCACGGCGGAGGTGACCGTAAACGACGCCGCCCGTCCAAGCGTCACACAGATCGTAAACAACGCCGTAGACCTGTGCAGGCAAGAGACGAACGGCTCGGAATACGACATGGCGCTGTGGCTCCACGACTGGACGCTCGACCAGCTGGAGTACGACCACAGCCTCAACTGGTGCTCGGCCGAAAGCGGCCTCACGCGCCACCAGGGCACCTGCGAGAGCTACCAGCGCATCTACTCCAAGCTCCTTGACGCCGCGGGCATTGCCAACGGCCGCATCACCGGAAACGGCCACACCTGGAACGCCGTAAAGATCGACGGCAAATGGTGCCAGATGGACCTAACCTGGGACGATACCAGCGACAACTGGTACGGAGACCTGGACCAGCGCCATCTGTACTTTGGCCTGACCGACGAGCTCATGGCAATCGCCCACTCCGACCACACGGCAAACTACCAGAAGAACGACTACGCCTACCGCTCGACCGACCTGTCCAACAATTACTTTGTGCGAAACGGCAAGACCGATGAATGGGCCGAGAAGTATGCCGACCGCATTCAGCAGCACCTGGATGCCAGGGAAGAGAGCTTTTCCATCGATGCCGATAACCAGTCGTTCCCTCCGAGCGTCTCGGGGATTCAGAATGGGATTGTTGCGTATACGATGAATCAGAGGAAGTGGAAAGTTAAAGGCGCCAAGGTTGAGCTTACTGCGGCATCAAACGTCACCAAGGAATCGAACAGCAAATGGAGCGCTAGGTACGACCTGGCAGCAAAATACCGAATCGCAACATTAGAGAAAGTTATAGACGACGGCTCCTACCGCCTCGCGGCCGCCCTCGACGCCCGGATGGCCGTGTCGGCCTCCGCATCGGGCTGCTCGCTGTCCTCGGGCGCGGGCGCCCTCTCCCTCGAGCGCGACGGGGCGACGGGCCTCTACAGGGTCTCCTCGGGCGGCCTGGTGCTGACCGAGTCGGGCAACCGGGCGGTGCTGGCCGAGGCGGACGGCTCCGCCTCGCAGCTGTGGCGCGTCTCGGCCCTGGGCGGAGGCCGCTACTCATTCACGTCCGCCTCCGGGCTGGCGCTGGACGACCGGGGGCAGCGGACCTCGGAGGGCAACACGGTATGGCTCTACGAGCCCAACGGGGGGCCCGCCCAGGCGTGGGTCCTTACCTAGTCTGCAAGATCTTTCAAATACATTTTGACAATCTCCCGAATTGATTCAGGGAGAAGCCTTCGTGCTATTTTCTTAGTATAAAAAAATATTCCCCGCTCTCGCCTTTTATACATACACTCAATGGCATGCCAACCACCTTCGACAAATGCGTCAATATAGAGCTGTCTGTCTTTTGGAAGGGCGCTCGGGTGGCGGAGCTGATCATTGCCTTTAGCGATATCGTCAAATTCGACAGGGTACAAGTCCAGAGCGTTGCTGGATTCAATAAACTCCCTGCCGCGGTCGTTATTCACCAGCAAGCAGGAGACACCTTTCATCTGATTAAACTTCTCAGCATCTTTCAAAACGTCGGGCCTATTAACGTCGACGCCCCAAAAATCGCCGATGGTAAGATCGCCGGCGCGAAATCTCCCTGCATAGGGGCACCTATAGCAGCTATCGCGAAGAGTCTTGAGGTCCAGGAACATGTCGTAGTAGGGGGATTTCGCCGCAGGAATGGTGACCTCTCTTCCGTCCTCAAGAAGAAGAAAAAGAAGAAGAGAGTTGTCCCACCCCTCGCGCTTGCACCTAAACCGGAAATCAACCACGGGAGACCCAAGCTGTCTGCCATAGCCCTCAACGCAGTCCGCGAACATGCGGCTGGAAGGGACGCCGTGGCAGACCAGGTCAACGGTTGTCAGGTTCTCATAATCGCCTCCGAGAAAGCCCCTAAGGCCGGCGACTTGGCAAGGCGTACCGCAGAAAAGAACCTGCCTCCCCTCGCGAAGGTCCGCCTTAACTTCGGCAAAACAAGCTCCGGCATCACTCTGCACATATTTTGAGTTAAGCAGTGGGCGAAGCCCGTCAACGCTCGCCGCGCGACGGTGCCGCACCCGAAGGATGCTCCCCTCGCGCTCATAGGCAGCGCCATATGCGACCCCACCAGAAGCAATAAGCTCACGCGCAAATGCACCAAAAACGCCACCGGAGGCGGACTCCGAGACATCGTCCCTACCGGCGGCGGCAAAGAACGGTCCGACGGAATTAGAGCCTATCCCCCGATTGAGGCCGCACGCCCTCGTGCACGCACCGCAGCCGATACAGAGATCGTTATTAATTACAGGAAAAACGAACCCATCCCTACCCTCGGCCATGGTGATTGCGCCTTTTGGGCAACCAGCGGCACACGCCCCACATCCGCAACAATGCGACGGCGACTCAAACAGTGTGGGAACTTCGCCCCTTTTCACGGTAGACATGCAGTTATCCCCCTATTTGCGAGCCGAAAGGAGCTTGCGCAAAACATCGGCATTCATATAAACGAAAAAAGCCAGCGCAACTGCAAGGCAGACGATCGCGCTCAAAATGCCCGCACCGTAGGCGGACAGATAATAAAAAGCGAACACGCCAACAATTGAAATCAAAGTCAAAACTTGTTCAACACGGTCTTCGACAAGCTTAGTAAACTTAGCAACCTTAATTCTGCGGTACTCATTCACCACGATCATTGCCAAGAGCGTCGCAACAGATGCACCATAAAGGCCGAAATGTGGAATCAGCACGACACACAACACGGCACAAAGGACAGCAGACACCGCAGTGGTGGTACCCATGATTCCTGTCTCCTTATGAGCGGTGAAGATCCCGCCGTAAAAGCCGGAGATGTTGCTGAAATACGTCGCCAGGAGCAATATCGGCACATACAGGAGGCCCTCGCCGAATGAACCTTTAATCAGGATTCCGTACACGAGAGGCATAAGCGCAGACATAAGTAGAACGACGCTCATCATGAAACGCCTTAGCGCTCGGTACACAGAGTTATAGAAAGCCGACTCATCCTCATCAGAGTTGAGGGCTCGCGCAGAGCTCTCCTTCCAAGATTGATAGAAAAAGCCATACACCTGATCCATAACGCCAGGAAACTTGTACGACACGGCATACACACCGGCGGCAGAAGCGCCGAGCGTATTCATGATAATTAGCCTATCCAGCAAGTTATTAATAGTCCAGGAAACCTTGTTGGGAATGAGCGGAAAAGAATAGCGCAGAAGATCTCGGGCATAGGATACAGAAAAAGCTGACGGATCGATATAACGCCAGAGCTTTCGCATGACCATGAACGAAAAGGCAACACCGCCCTGCGCAATGACCGTGGCAGAAAGCATGCCCACAACGCCCCAACGCAACACGGCGATAAACAGAACGTTGAGCACGATGGTAAGCGCGCTAGCGGTGAAGTTCATGACTGAATATCCCACCGTATCCCCGAAACCACGTAGGACCGCAGAAGCCATCTGAAGAAGCGCGCCAGCAACAACAAGTCCCACGACCCAGCCAAGATTTTCTGGTTTGAAAATCAACCATGCTAGAATTGCCAAAAAGGCAAAGCATACACACCCGGCAAGAAGAACAACACAGGAGGTCGTCACCGCCCGAGACCGCTCCTCATCGATGCGACAGTCAATAAGAAACCGGAACAGCGCTTCGTCCATAAGCAGCGAGACCGCAGGAACGCAAAATAGAGCAATGGTATTGATGTAGTCGACAGTGCCATAATCGGCAGTTGTAAGAACCGATGTATAGAGCGGCAGTAGAAGAAACGAGACGAGTTTGGTTGCCATTCCACCCACTGCAATAATGCCGGTATTTTTGATGAGTCGACTTGCCTCTCCCATTACGAAAGCGCCTTTCTAAGATAGGCCCATGAATGCTCACGCAGAGAGTCAAGGAGAGAATCCACAGCACCCCAGTCACAAGGGGCAACATCGTCGGAACACATATCGCTGACGCAACGGTCAGACAGACCGATATTGCCCAACAAGTCGCGCATGCGCGCACCAGACTTATCTGTTGCATATACGCGAAAGGGCTTATGAAAGAGAACCGAGAATACAGTCGCATGAAAGGAATTGGTAACGATGAGGTCTGCGTGTGCGATAAGCGAAACAAACTCTTCAGGGCCAACGCCAAACAGGTTAATTGAATTTGGAATATCTAGATTATTCTCTGATATATAAGCCACCTTCATGCCTGTTGCCTCCGTCATCGCGACGGTACTCTCAATGAGCTCAGGACATTCGCGCAAAAGATACATGAAAATATATTCACCCTGCAAGACATCTTTAGATGCCATGTCGGTATAGTCATCGGATTCCAACAAAAGCGTGGGATCTAAAACAACATCGATAGGCGTATCGACAAGTGGCTGAAATAGCGGAACCGTCTCCTCCTCACGAACAGACAAAAAATCAAACCTTGAAAGTAAATCGGATACAAGCTGCTCATCAAAATTCTCCGGTCTAAAGAAAGTGTGAGCAAGGCTGGGGGCGTAAGCAACTCGTCGACTATCTCCGGCAAATGAAAGGAAATAGGGGCCAACAACACCTTGTGTGCAATCGAGATTCCAAATTTGATCGCTTCCGCAAATAAAACAATCAAACAGCTCTGCGAGTTCGCACATATCACTTTCTTTTTTCCAGAAATACGGTCTCTTCGTCAGCCTGAAATACTTTTTAGAAAATTCCGTAAATGCAGTCTTTCTAGACAACTGCTTACGCCAACAGCGCATTGCACGCAGCGTCATCTTCGGGTGGCGAGGTTGGAATAACCTATATTGCTCATAATCGCGAGAGCGATAGTCAATTATTCGCACCTCATGCCCCATACCTTTCAAGACTTCTTGAAGCGCATAAGACTGGAGTGCAGACCCGAAATTTAAAGCACCGTGGAAAGTAATCGTTCCAATCTTCATTATTTATCTGTTCCTGTTCACCCAAATATGGATTGCATCTGAAAGGCTAAGTCCAGTTACCCCATCAGCAGCTAGAGAAAGCGATGCGAGAAGATAGCGGCTGTAATCCGAAGTACGCAGAGCCCTCTCGATATCCTTCCATCTACCGTTCATCGAAGTACTCACCATACTGAACTCATCAATTGAATTGAACGTGTCGCAACAACAAGTAAACATAGTTTTACGTGCGCCGTTGTCCAAGGCAACGGTTCTCCCAAGCAAAAGCGGCCCGAACAGAGGAAAAATACGATCGAAGTCTTCCTGAGAGTAAGAAATTCCAAGCTTCGAACGATAAGAAATCAATTCATCGAGAACCCAATACGAATCAAGCCCTTTAACATTCGTAGGGGTAGACTGCATAATGGACCCAGGACGGATTCGGTAATAATAGCCACTCAAATCATAACAAGGTTCATCGTTAAAGCGACAATCTATCCATAACGGATGGATCAAATCCTCATACCATGCACCTACGGGAAAACCTAGTCGATTCCAGACTTCACGACGATATAGTCTGCCCCACGGCACCATCCAACTAGCTCTATCGTTCTCTATCTCGCCAACCAAACCATCATCAGACATATATCTAAAAGTCGATGTAACGAAATCCGCAGATGTTTGATCGAGTCTGCTCCACATAGCCTCAAGATACCCTGGCCCGATCATGTCATCAGAATCCACGAACATGATGTACTTACCGCGAGAAACCCTAAGACCCGCATTGCGCGCTGCGGAAAGGCCGCCGTTTACCTGGTGAATTACAAGAACATTGGGCATTAGTCCATACGAATCGGCTATTGCACCAGAATCATCTTTAGACCCATCATCGACAATAATAACCTCAAACTTGCCAGAAAACTCCTGAGTCACAATGGATTCTAGGCAGGGTTTAAGGTATTTTTCAACGTTATATACAGGCACAATAATAGAAATGTCGTAAGATACGCCTTCATTAAAAGCAATAGGCATGAACATATTGGATGGTCTCTTGGAAACCATACCCAGCTTCGCCTTAGACGCATAGGATATAGCATCGGAACGGCAACTTAACCTGAGTAAGCCATCATAAATAGGGCTGGAAAGTATAAGTTTTATAGCTTTCTTAATTAAATTAAGAATCTGCAACAATTGACTCCTCCTATCTTCAAAGTCGAAAAAATATGCGCTTCCATCGATTCGAACATTTAAGTCATGATGCCCTATCATGCAATCAACAAGACCAATCGCAGACAGAACCCCCTAGTGGAATAGGCTACAAACAATAAATCACAAACGTAAGCGTCTATTGCCTCACCCAAAACATAGGGACGTTGGAGATTTTCTTTGAAATAACGTGCAAAGAGCAGCTTCTAAGCATCAACCGAAATAACAAAAGCCCTAGGAATAAATATACCGCGCGACAGGACCAGATCCTCGATGTCGGTTCAATCGTAAATGCTCGCCACTTAGCCGAAAGCTAAGGCAGGCTCGGTCAAGAAGAATAATGCTCCATCTAAACATATTAGAAAAAACAATAATGACCCACATTATACAAAGAGACGACGAAGGCATTTAAAGCAGCTCAATATGTGCCGAGCAGCAAAAGAAACAATACTGAAATTTGACAAAACAAGACTATGAACTAAGTCCGGACAATTGCTGATTCGCCTCCGATACTCGCTTTTTATTGTTTTATCAAATTGTCTTTTCACCTCTTTATCCGCTTCACAATGCCAAAGAACTTCATCAAGATCACAATAATGTCGACAGATACCCCTATTGGCATTTTTGACTGAATCACTCGACCATTCACTCGCATAGCGAATCAATTCGTCGCTTACAAAGCTCCAATCAGTTATCTGATCTTCTTTAAACTGCTTCGTACTATTAGTGTCATGCTGACGATAGTAGTAAAGCGGTTCGTCAATGTGAAATAAACTCTTTGCAATATCGAAAACAGGAAGAAGTTGACAGAGATCCTCACCATGCATAAGACCAACTCGATTCGAATACCACTCGTCACTGGCAAATAAATCTCTCCGAATGACCTTATTCCAAACGCTATTGAAATCGCATCCGCACAACAGGCTTTTAACGGCATCAAAAGATTCACCCGTGTGCATACCAGAACAGATATCAACTTTTAGCGAGGGTTTAATAGGCATCAATCCCATAGTGAAATCAAATGAAATGATATCAGCACCAGTCGAGGCAATTACATCGCATACCTTTTTGATGCAACCTTCAAGAAGAGCGTCATCGGAGTCGAGCGAAAGAATATAACGCCCGCTCGCCTCGCGAAGACCGTCTCGCCGTGCAGCGAGAAGACCTTCGTTGTCCTTATGAATAACGAAGGCTCTCTCACGCTTATCGCAATAAGCATCGCAAATATCAGGAGATCCATCGGTGGAACCATCATCCACAAGAATTACCTCAAAAGAACCGGTTCCTTGAATATCAATAGATTCCAGACAAGCGGGGAGAAAACGCTCGGTGTTATATACCGGTACAACAATACTGATGTCAGGCGTTTCGTCATGCATAAATAACTCCTAATAGTGCCGACGAATACGGAAAAAGATCACAACTGCCGCCATATACAAACGTAATGACAAAATAAAACATGAAAAACAAGACACCCAGAACCCCGGTTAGGAACCGCTCTCTGCCAAGGTTTTCAGACAAAAAGGGGTAAACAAAACCTGAAATGAAAAGAAAAGGGAAACTGAGTCGAATTAGCTCAGGACTGATGCTCGCAAATTGAGCGAACAAGGAAGAAATTATACCGCAGGTCGTATAGAAATTTAGTGTCCATCGATCAATGCTCGTGTTCAAACCCTTACTACCCAGCATCCATATAGCAAGGCAAAATAGAAAATAAATAAGCATTGTGGTATTAAATGAACCCAAACCAGCGTGTTTGATCTGAAAGCTATATGACGACGTAAATAGAGATACGAGCTCCATTACATCCGGGCCAATCATAATCACGCAAATGGCAAAAATGATAACGCCAACACATGCAAGAAGTGCAACGGTCTTGTACGAACGTTCGTGCCTGCGATTGAAGCATGAAATATAAATAATCCAAATAAAAAGTCCCATGACAGACATCTTGTGGAAGCCAACTGCAAGAACCAAATAAACAATAGCGGAGACGCGCTTCTCGCGGAACAGCTCATAAACCATCATGACGAGCATGCTAGTAGCAAGACATTGCCTAATTATGTTTAACGTATAACCAAACACAACGAAACAAAGAAAGAAACCTACGATAGGATACCCGCAAGGATACAACTTCCTAACAACTAAAATATAGGGAAGGAGAACGATGGCTTCACAAAGAAAAAGAACAGCGTGGAAATCGCTAGTCAGTCTCCCCAGGATCCAGAAGAGAATCACGAATAGCGGCTCTTGATCTGAGCAAGCACCCATAGCACCTGTGAGCGAATAATACTGCGAGGCGTAAAAACACCTGAGGGGATATGCAGAGGTATCGGTACCGACAGATGCATCGCGCAGCCCCGCCACCAAGCAAAGGGGAAGAATCGAGATAACCGCGAGAAGAAAACTGACGCGCTTATTAGTTATCTTTACTGAGAAATATAGCAATACAATATGGGACACAAAGGCAATGAAGTAGATTGGCATCTCTACACCTGCTTTGTATATCGTTTGTAAACCGTTGATTTTTCTCCGGCCGAAACCGTGTCGAAAACACCAACATAGCAGTTAAAGCCATCTAGAAAATAGATCTTATACAAAAAGCCGCCGCTGCATTCAGTAACGTTAAACAGATGTGCGCTAATTGAAAAACTCACCTTATCAACCTTTTATCATGGGGGTTACCCGATTGCCTTACCAGAAATTGCAGCATATAACGCATAGAAAGCATTATGAACCCTAGGAGAGATAGAAAAGAGAGCACAGCGTAGCCTCCATTTTGAACAAGCATATGGGTTCTTCAATGCCCTCCAGGCAAGCCCTCGAGCCTTCCTCAAATAATTCTGGGCTTCAGCCTGATCATCAAATTCGTCCGGATCAACCCTCATTGCAACGCGAAGCGTACAGAATGACTGGAAGCACTCAAACTCGCCCTGAAATTCAGGCCAGGCAAATTGTCGAACAGTCTCAATAGTCCTGTCCATGTCTTTAGCATGCTTGGAACCCTGCTTCCTGAGCGTTGTAATGGAACCAGGTCTCGTCACGTATGCATAGAAGCACGCATCAGAGAATACAACCTTTTTAATTTTGGAACAAATGTTAGCGATTACGCCCATGTCTTCAAAGAGCTGCCCCTCAGGAAAGACAAGATCGCTAATAAGAGATCGTTCAAAGAGCTTCCCGCACGCAGAGCCATTCTCACCGCTTAATAAAAGTAGTTTTCGAAAATGCTCAATTCCAGACTCAACATGGAATTCTACATTCTGCCCCATCTTATAGCTATCAAGAACAGGCGTCTTCGCAAAGGAGCCGATAACGAGCGAAACTTGATATTTGTCAGCCGCTTCGACCATCAACTCAACAGTTCGCGAATCAATCAAATCGTCCCCATCAACATACATGACATAATCACCGTGGCACCTTTGAGTACCAAAGTTACGCGCAGAAGAAAGACCGCCGTTCTCCTTATGCAAAATCTTAAATCGCGTGTCTGACCCAACGGCATCTTCAATAAGATCGATAGTATTATCAGTACATCCATCATCCACGATAATATATTCGATATTCGAATAAGTCTGACCAAGCAATGAGTTTACGCAAGGAAGCGCGAACATGCCCACGTTGTACATGGGGACAATGACACTAACCAGAGGTTTATCAACATCAGAAGCCATATATCTAGGACCTCCTGAGAAAATAACGATATATCAACGCTCTAACGGAATTTGGCATCAGACAGACAGCGGCATGCGGCAAATAAGAACAGATATAATCACGTTTTGTGAAATAGCCACGCTCAACTTGAGCCTGCTTAAATGCTTTAGCGTACTTAAGATACTGCGAGCCGCCCCTACGAGCATAGAAATCCTCACTAACGCGCATCGCAACAAGCGGTTCCTTCAGGTTATCCGCCTTGCAGCCACATGCGAGCATCCTGTTAAAAAGATCCCAATCCTCAAAGTAGAGAAAGTCGGAACTGTAGTTACCAGCCTCCATAACTTTCGACTTTTTAAACGTCATGGGAGGATGACGGAAGGGATTTCGCCTTTTGGAATAAGAACGTATAGCATCGATGCCCTTGGGAAGGTCCGTGGCCGCAACAGGTTCATTGGGAGACGTGACGAATTCGATAACATCGCTTCCGACCATATCGAGCCCGCCATCAATAGCGGCAAGCTGTTTCTCCATACGATCCGGACGAGCTATATCATCAGTGTCCATGCGTGCAACAATTTCGTTAGAGCAAGCAAGCATGCCTTGGCGCAATGCATACCCAAGTCCATGGTTTTTTTCATACGAAACAAAATTGAACAGTCCAGGATGCAGGGAGTCATAATCTTGGAGCACATCTTCAAGCTCATGCGTAAGCGGACCATCCTTGACCATGACGATCTCAGCAGGAGAAACCGTTTGATTCAGCACGCTGTCTAAAGCCTGACTTAAATAGGCAGGATTTTCTTTTTTGTAAATGCTCATCAACACACTATAAGAAGAAGTAAGGTTTGTCTGCATCTATCGCCCCGTTCTCTTCTTGCCGAACATGGCACCGAAGGTGCCGGTAAAGCACTTCAAATCCATGCGGAAGCAGCGGTTCTGAACGTAGCGAAGTTCTATCTTTTGCCTCAGACCACTCTCAAAGGTCGCTTCATTACGATCAGTCGCTTGCCAAAGTCCAGTAATTCCAGGCTGAACTGAGAGCAGCTCAGCCTTTTCTTCATCCGAAAAATGCTGTTCAAGCTCATCCCTTGTAATGGGACGGGGACCAATGACTGAAAGATCGCCGTTCAGCACATTGAGAAACTGAGGCATCTCATCGATGGAGCATTTACGAATGAATTGACCAATCTTGGTAATGCGGGGATCATCGTTGACTTTGCGTTCGACTTCCCACTGATGTAGCTGCTCAGGACTTAAATACTTCTGCACATCACCCGCATCGGCAACCATGCTACGAAGCTTTAAAATCTTGATTGTTTTTCCGCCCTTGCCAACGCGCTCTTGCGTATACATAGGGTTGCCAGGCGACTCAAGGCAAATGAGCGCGCACACGATGGCGATGGGGATAAGCAGCAATACACTCATCAAAAGACTGAATACAAGGTCAAACAGCCTCTTAAATAAGCGGTAGCCAAGCGTACCGCTCGGTTTAATCTCTTTAATAGCCAGTGCATCCCCCACAGATACACAGCTCTCTGTTACTTCTTTAGCAGCCACAGTCAAACTTACGTTCCTGTCCCCAGGAACCCCCCCCCATCTATGAATCCAAAATCAAGTAATTTGCCGGCGCAACGTCTCCCTTACGTTTTGCTGGGCACGTCTAACGGAAGCAGTTCCCTAAATGTGGAGTCACCCTCGCCCACGTCTACCAGGCACCAGCGTTTATGACGGTCGATCTTCTTCACGCGGGCCTCTTGCCCCACCAAGGGCCCCTGTTCTATGTGCAACACACCGTCTTCTATGCGCGCAACGCTGTTACGCACCACGCCGTCGTCGTCCAGAACGCTGCGGTACCAGTCCTGTGCATCGTCCGGCATGGGCATGTACGCCCGCTCCCTACTGCCGGCGATGCGATAGCCAAAGCTCAATTGGGCCAAAGCCCTATCGAGCGCGGCGGCATCGTGCGTGGCGACGAAGAAGTATTCCTTGTACATGGGTTTGGTTTGGATCGACCAGACGCCGTCCCGCTTAAACCAGAACTCCTTTTGCATCACAAAAGCATCCTGCATAAGGTTGTGCGGGATAATGCAGCGGACCTTTTCGCAGGTCTCGCGCTCTTTTCCATTGGGGGTGTGGACCAGATACCAGCGGACGCGGCCGTTATGGCTGTTGTTGGTGGCGCCGTTAAATGCGCCCGGCAGCTGCTCTTGGCGCCGTGCCGTCTGTTCCATGTTCTCGCCCCCTCTTTTGGCTTTGCGATGCCCGCAAATGCAGGGGCGTTTAGAACAGGCTTCTCGCTCGCAGCTAGGCGCAGTCGCAAAAGTACAGGTTTTTGTATCTTTCGACAGACGACATTATACAAGCAATTAATCAGCGTTTACCCAGATTACGCAAAATGTACTGCTAGTAGATACATCTCCATACCCCTCTACAAAAACCTGTACCTTTTTGTGCAACAAAAAAAGCCGCTCAACCAGCGGCTTTTCTTATTTGGACATGAAAAAAGGCGACCGCCCTTGTGGACGGTCGCCTTTATTAATTGTTGTGAAGTTTACCTTAGGCGCGGGTCTTGATCTCCTCGAGCACCTTCGCAACAAACTCGTCAACGCTCATCTGAACGGTCTCGTTGGAGCGATCGCGGACGGAGATGTTGCCGGCCTCAACCTCCTTCTCGCCCAGGATGAGCATGTAGGGCACGCGGTCGATGCTGCGGGCCTCGCGGATCTTGTAGCCGATCTTCTCGTCGCGGTCGTCGCAGACCACGCGAATGCCGGCCTCCTCCAGCTTGGCGCACACCTCGTGGGCGTAGTCGCGGCTCTTCTCAGAGACGGGAAGCGCCTTGACCTGCACGGGAGCCAGCCAGGTGGGGAACTTGCCCGCAAAGTGCTCAATCAGAATACCGATGAAGCGCTCGATGGAGCCAAAGCACACGCGGTGCAGCATGATGGGGCGCTTCTTGGTGCCGTCGGCGTCCACGTACTCCAGGTCAAAGTTGAGCGGCATCTGGAAGTCGAGCTGCACGGTACCGCACTGCCAGGTACGGCCGAGCGAATCCTCCAGGTGGAAGTCGATCTTGGGGCCGTAGAAGGCGCCGTCGCCCTCGTTGACCTCGTAGTCCATGCCCAGCTTCTCCAGAGCGGTGCGCAGGCCCTCCTCGGCGCGCGCCCAGTCCTCGTCCGAGCCCATGGAGTCCTCGGGGCGGGTGGAAAGCTCAACGTGGTACTTAAAGCCAAACTTCTGGTACACGGAGTCGATCAGATTGACCACACCCACGATCTCGTCGGTCAGCTGGTCGGGACGCACAAACAGGTGAGCGTCGTCCTGGTTAAAGCAGCGCACGCGGAACAGGCCGTGCAGGGCGCCGCGCAGCTCGTGGCGGTGTACCAGGCCAATCTCGCCGGCGCGGATGGGCAGCTCGCGATAGGAGTGCGGCTTGGAGGCGTACACCAGCACGCCGCCCGGGCAGTTCATGGGCTTAATGCAGTACTCTTCGTCGTCGATGACGGTGGAGTACATGTTGTCCTTGTAGTGGTCCCAGTGGCCCGAGGTCTTCCACAGCTGCTTGTTCATGATGAGCGGCGTGGAGATCTCCACGTAGCCGGCCTTGTGGTGGATCTCGCGCCAGTAGTCCAGCAGCGTGTTCTTAAGGATCATGCCGTTGGGCAGGAAGAACGGGAAGCCAGGGGCCTCATCGCGCATCATAAAGAGGTCCATCTCGCGGCCGATCTTGCGGTGGTCGCGCTTCTTGGCCTCCTCCAGCATGTGCATGTGCTCGTCGAGCTCTTCCTTGGTGGCAAAGGCGACGCCGTTGATGCGGGTGAGCATCTTGTTGTCCTTGTCGCCCTTCCAGTAGGCGCCCGAGACGCCGGTGAGCTTAAAGGCCTTGAGGGCCTTGGTGTAGCAGATGTGGGGGCCGACGCACATGTCGATGTAGTCGCCCTGCTGGTAGAAGGTGATGCGGGCGTCGTCGTCCAGGTCGCCGATGTGCTCGACCTTGTACTTCTCGCCGCGCTCCTCCATAAGGGCGATGGCCTCGGCGCGGGGCTTCTCGTACACGGTGAACTTGAGGTTCTCCTTGACGATCTTTTTCATCTCGGCCTCGATCGCGGGGAAGTCGTCCTCGCTGATCTTGACGCCCTCGGGCAGGTCGACGTCGTAGTAGAAGCCGTTGTCGGTCGCGGGACCGTAGGCAAAGTCGGCCTGGGGGTAGAGGCGCTTGATGGCCTGCGCCATGATGTGCGCGGCGGAGTGGCGGATGACGTGCGTGACCTCGTCCTGCGGGAGCTCGGCCACCGAACCGTCATTGTAGAGTGCCTTCATGGGTATGTTTTCTCCTCTCGGATGCCTGATGCAAGTGCGTGCGATGCGCTCGGCGTTTTTGACTTGCATCATTATAGGCAGGTTGCCTTGGTATACAAGCGCCCGCCGCACCTTAATGGCACGGCGGGCGATTTTCTACGCATGCTTCATCGTGTGGGCGCGGCTGCGGGGCGCGCGGTGCCCGTGGCTTGCAGCCGGCCCGGCGATGGATGCGTTACTGGATGCGAGTTCGGCAGTAGGGGCAGACCTTCCAGTGCGCATCGAGCGGGCGATGGCAGCTGGGGCAGACGTTGCGAACCTGAGTGTCGCACACCGGGCAGACGACGAAGTCCTTCTCGATGGGCGCGCCGCACTGCGGGCAGGTGCCGTACTGGGCAAGCTGGCGCTCGCGCAGGGCCATGTCCAGCTCCTGCTCCTCGCGGTCGGCCGCGTAGGAGTGCGGGCGCAGGACCAGGTAGGCGATGAGGCCAACAAACGGGATGAGGGCGATGATGCCCCATGCCACGTAGGCGCTGGCGCCGCGGCGGCGAGCGTCGATGAACACATAGACGACCGACAGCACATACAGGGCGATGATAAAGCCAACGAAGGCATAGACGACGCCCATAAGCTGCGGCGACATGAGCTCAGAGATGTACTTGGACATTGAGGTGTACCTTTCGGAATAATTACAGTCCGGTCAAGTTTACCACGGGGTTTGTTTATATGGGACTACGGTTGGGTACGGGGCTGGCGCGGACACAAACATCTCAATCTGTAACAGCTAGGAGCGGAATCCGGGTCTAGATGTTACAGATCGAGACAAACGGAGGACCCGCCAGACTAACGTCTCAATCTGTAACAACTGGAACCAAATTGCCCCTCTTACTGTTACAGATCGAGACATTCAAAATCCGCCGGAAGGTTTGTCTTGATCTGTAACGTCTAGAACCCAAATCATCAGCTAACTGTTACAGATTGAGACAAAGGAAAACGTCCAGGAAGAATGTCTCAATCTGTAACAGAGACTCAGCATAAACAGGTCTAACTGTTACAGATTTAGACATTCGAAATCGACTGATTGGTTCATCTAAATCTGCCACTATTAACCGCGCCCGTTTTACCTGCTAGTTTGTTGGAAAATATCCCAATTTATCCCAAGTGCGTCGCAAACGGAACGCGCCACCTGCTCACGGGAGGGACGAATATAATGTCGCCCCGACACGCCCGGCGGGGAGTGTCCCATGAGCATTTCCATGAGGTCCCAGGGCATGTGCAGCTCCATCTCGCAGATGGTTCGCCACGAGTTGAGAAGGTTCGACCACGGGATGTGTTCGATACCCTCGGCTGCGCACCACTTCTTCCATCTATGATTGCACATCTATCGGTTCATGGGCAGTCCGTCCCCGCGATCTGCTAGCCACTCGGAGCCTGCCGCGCGGCGCCTCTGCTTGCGCGTCATATAATGTCCCTAGGTTGCCCGGAGCTATCTCCGTATTACTCCGGCATCCTTGTTGTCACCCCGCCGCGCCAAGGTTCCGGCCGTGCGCGGTGGGGTTTCTTTATGTCTTGAACAGTTGTTGCGTCATCTGCAATAACTGGCCTTTTGCTGGGACCTGCTCTGTTCCTTCAGGGATCCTTTAGACTGCCATCCTGGTGTCAACAGCGTCTACGACCTCCGCTGCATATTTTGGATAGTCGATGACCTTGCCGCTCCCCGTTTCCTTCCATGCCGATAGCTCATGGGAGAACTCTGATATCTCGCTTGCGGTGTCAAACGTGTCGACGAATCTGGCTACAAGATCGATGTACTCGAGTTCCCTTTCGTCAAACGTTTCCTCTGGTTCGACGAGTGGTTTTACGATTTCGCCCCAGCCGTTGGGGACAAGCTCTATCTTGCCCTGTTGCTGCAGGGCATAGAGCAAAGTGTCCTTATCGTTTATGACGGGGCCATAGTCGGCATGCGCGTATTCGATTCCCGTGAGGGAGGTGCTCGTCATGCCATAGCAGTAGTAGTCGAGAAAGAACATGGCCTTCTGCAGTTTGGTCTTATAGAGCCTCTTGCAGCGGTGGGCAAGAATGACAACGGCGCCACACACGCGCGACCAGTCGAACGGTCGGTATCCGTTCGTCCTCGACGGCGAGTATGCCTCAAGTGGCGGCCAGCTAAAATCTAAAGTGCTGAAGCGATCCGGAGCCTGGGAGTCGACAAAGTTTTCGACGGCGCTGATGATCTTCTCAGACAGTTGGTCTCTCTTTACGTTTAAAAGTGACAGGGCGCCAGCGGGGCTTGCTGCCAGCCTGATCATTCCATCGTGAGCCTCGTCCTGCAGCGCGCCAGACTCATATCGAGCCACAGTTTGCTCACCGAAGCCAAGGAAGCGGCTGAAATCTCTCAACGACAGGCCGTAGCGTTCGCGGACGGCCTTGATTTCCTCGGGGGAAAGTAAGTGATTGACGGCGCGATAAGCGGCATAGGCGGCTGCGAGGTTCTCGCTTTCTATGCGTGCGTCCGCAATAACCGCTCCACAGACGGGGCATACCGCGACCGTGGCCTCATACGTAATATCCTGTTTTCTGATGCGCATCGTCTCGGTACGACGCTCTACGCGTGCCTCGACTTCCTGGTCGCATTCAATGCAATAGGTGCTGAAAGTGCTCTTCATCTCGCTCATCTCGGGACCTCCGATCTATCCCGGTACAACTTTACAGAGAGGCATTTGCATCGCTCGGCCTCGCGTTTTATGGACATCTTTAGGTACAGCGTCTTGCCGAATGCCTTGGGTGAGAATTCGGCAACTATCCATCCCGGGTATCGCGAGTCGCGGTCCGCCTCGGGTCCATCAAAGCAATCTCTTGGCGTGAGCGATAAGATCACGCTTTTGAGCTCGTCCATGGTGATTCCCATGCCCGCCATGAACTCCAGACTTGCCTCGCGTTCCACGAGGATGAAGTTGTTCTTGTCCACGATTTCCTTCATAAAATGAAGGAAGAGCCCTATGTTGTCCATCCCTCTCCTTAGCTAGAAGTGTAATCAATTAGTTACAATGATGGTGAAGAAATCGAGGTGATTCTGTGAATTCGACCTCTTGCGCCAAGTCAAATGACAGATAAAACTTTGAGTTTGCCAACGATTTTATTCGTGGCAGCCTGCCTAGGCTCCGAACAGCTTTGCGAGCGTGCCAATGGCGCTGGCGAATGTGGGGACGAGCCCCGCGCCCTTGGATGCGAGGTCGAGCGCGTCCTTTGCCTTCTCGGCGAAGCCTCCCTCGTCTTTTCCTCGGCGGCGAACCGCAGGTCGGCGAGTTGAATCGTACATTCCCATGTTATCTGCCAATCTCGCAGGTGGTTCCGTTGAATGCCTAAGCGGACCTTACTTGATCCGCTTCCAGCCCTTCGCCTTCAGGCGCTGCAGCCTGAGCTTGGGACAGCTCGGCCTGGTCGCGTGCCGTCTCCAAGATCTTCGAGCGCCTCTTCTCGGTGCTCTGCCGGTAGCAGGTGATCAGCTCGCCCTCCGCGCCTGCCGGCGCCGTCGGCTTGCCCTCAGGATGCTCCTCGTACCATCCGAGCAGGTCGTTGGGGTCGGTGTTGAATACTTCGCAGAGCGCACCTACGAGCTCTGCGTTCGGATAGCTCTCCTCGCGCTCCCAAGACTGAATAGTTCGGAATGACTTGCCGACTTTTTGTGCTAGCTCCTTTTGGTTTAGCCCCTGGGCTTCTCGGCGCTCTCTTAGACGAAGGTTCATCCTCACTCCTTTCTTTACGTTAAGTGAATAGTAAACAAAAAAATGTCTTTACACAAAAAAATGTTGCTCATTTGATTAACAGGGGCATAAAACTATTCATATTGAAATTCGACAGACAGAAAAACGTCTCTAAGGAGGAACGAATGGACTTCAGTAAGGAGCTGGCGGGGATATCCGCGCCGCACGCGCCGGAGCTGACCTTTCTCAGGCTAAGGTCGCTTCCAAAGTCGGAATGAACGTCAGCACTTTCGCGAAGTACGAGAGTGGCGATTACATTCCTGGAGCCGACAAGCTCTTGGCTATCTCGCAGGTTCTTGGTTGTCCGCCCAACGACCTGATGGGCTGGAACACGGACGAAGCCGCATAGGGATGGAGGAAGAGGAATGACTGGGAGGAGCTGCGAGCTGCCCGACGACATCACGGCCCTGGGCGGCATGGTGATCTTTGTGTTAATAAACACGGATATTTGGGGTGCACGTCCGCGTGGCTTTCGTATCCCCAAATTATCCCAAGTGCATGTGCTAACTCGTTTTTACGCGCTTGTGCCGTTGTTGCCGTACTTAAACCCGCAGGTAAGCAGTGTGTTCGATTTTGTCGTTCTTACTGGTCAGTACTGCCACAACTAGACCCCAAAACAGTCCCCAGATGTTACAGGTCGAGACTGAAGAATCTCTCCCCGGCTTCAATCTCAATCTGTAACATCTTGGACCTCAAAAACCTTCTTACTGTTACAGATCGAGACAAACCTCCGGCACCGGGGTCAGCAGACAAAAACGTCGACGTTACCGAGCTTCCCCTCGTCTGCCGTTGGCGGGTGTTGCGGGGCTGTTCGCCGCATTGCCGCTGCGCTGGGGGTGTGTAGACCGTAGGATAGTCTTATTGACGGCCTGTCAACTCGTCTGGGAGGCACTGTGACGGAAACGTTTGATATCGCGATTGTCGGCGCGGGCATCACCGGATGCGCCATCGCGCGGCAGCTCGCGCGGTTTGACCTGTCCATTTGCGTCGTCGAGGCGGCCAACGACATCGCGCTGGGCGCGTCGAAGGCCAACGGCGGCTTGGTGCACGCCGGCTACGATCCGGCGCCGGGCACCGTAAAGGCGCAGGTCAACGCCCGTGGCTGCGAGTTGTACGGTACGTGGTCGCAGGAGCTGGGCTTTCTGTTCTGCCGCACCGGGTCGATGGTATTGGGCTTTAACGACGAGGACAGCGCGCATCTGGAGCAGCTGCGCCAGAATGGCCTGGCCAACGGCGTACCCGAGCTGGCGATCGTCGGACCCGACCGCATCCACGAATTAGAGCCGCGCGCCAGTGCCGATGCAACGTGCGCGTTGTGGTGCCCCTCGACTGGGTTTGTCGACCCGTTTGAGGTTGCCATCGCCGCGCTGGAGAACGCCGTGGCCAACGGGGTGAAGTTTATGCGGTCCGCTCCGGTAGAGGCGATTGAAGTCGCAGGCTCGAGCGACGACGCGCGCTTTACGCTGGCGACCCCCGCTGGCAACGTGCGCTGCCGCTACCTGATCAACGCCGCGGGCAACGGCGCCGCCGACATCTCGCATATGGCGGGCGCCGAGGAGTTCCAGATGGTCTGGCGCCAGGGAAACATCGTGATGCTGGACAAGGAGCCGCACACGCTCATGCCGCTCTACCCCGTGCCGACGCCGATATCGAAGGGCGTTATCGTCACGGGTACCGTACACGGCAACACCGCGATCACCGCCACGGCCGCCGTGCGCGAGCCGGGCGACACGCAGACCTATGCGAGCGATGTGAACGCGCTGCTGTGCGGCGCGCGCAAGCTGGTGCCCGATCTGGATACGCGCCGCGTGGTGCGCGCATTTGCCGGCGGGCGTCCGGTCATTCAGGGAACGAACGAATTCTTTATTGGACAGTCGGCCGTGGTGCCGGGGCTGTTTCAAGCAGTGGGCATTCAGTCGCCGGGCGTGGCGAGCGCGCCGGCCATTGCCGAGCGCATGGAGCTTGTGATGCGTGAGGCGGGCGTGGAGCTGCACGAGCGGGCGGACTGGAACCCAATTCGCCGCGCGCCGGACGACTTTGACCGCGCACCGCTGGCGCACAAGGAGGAGCTAATCAAGTCCGACCCCGCGTGGGGGCAGATCGTCTGCCGCTGCGAGACGGTGCCCGAGGCCGAGATTGTGGCCGCGATCCGGCGCCAGCCAGGCGCGGTCTCGGTCGAGGGCGTCAAGCGCCGCTGTCGTGCCGGTATGGGTCGGTGCCAGAGCGGGTTTTGCCAGAGTCGTGTGGTGGCGATCCTGGCGCGCGAGCTGGGCTGCGACCCCAGCGAGGTGCTGCTGGAAGATGCCGGATCTTGGTTGGTTGAGGGACCGCTGAAGGGGGTGCGCTAGGATGGCAGAACTCAAATCGAGCGCGATTGATTGCGGCGTCGTGGAAGCCGTACAAACGCAAGCCTTCGACGTGGTCGTCATCGGCGGCGGACCTGCTGGCATGGAGGCTGCGCTTGCCGCACATAAGGCCGGCGCCCACGTGGCCATCGTGGAGCGCGAGCAGCACCTGGGTGGAATCCTCCGCCAGTGTATCCATCCCGGCTTCGGCCTGTCGCACTTTAAACAGGAACTCACCGGTCCCGAATACGCGCAGCGCTTTATCGACCAGGTACACGCAACCGACATTGCGCTGCTCCTGAACAGCATGGTGATTGGGATTGATTCAGGCGAGCCTACGGAAGACGCCGCGGTCCATACCGTCACGCTCATGAGCCCTGCCGGCATGCTACAGCTCACCGGGCGCGCGATCGTCCTTGCCATGGGTTGCCGTGAGCGCACCCGCAGCGAGATCAAGATCCCCGGCAGTCGTCCCGCCGGCGTGTTTACGGCCGGCCTGGCGCAGCGATACATCAATATCGAAAACCTCAAGCCCGGCTCGCGTGCCGTCATTTTGGGCTCGGGCGACATCGGGCTCATCATGGCACGTCGCTGCACGCTCGAGGGGATTTCCGTCGAGGGTGTATACGAGCTCATGCCGTACGCCAACGGTCTGCGCCGCAACGTCAAGAACTGCCTGGACGACTTTGGAATTCCGCTGCACCTGTCCACCACCGTCACACGCGTAATCGGGCACGACCGCGTGGAGGCCGTCGAGGTAAGCCAGGTCGACGAGCAGCTGGTGCCCATTCCGGGAACCGAGCGCATTGTTCCGTGTGACACACTGCTGCTTTCGGTAGGCTTGATTCCCGAGAACGAGCTTTCGGTTGCCGCGGGCGTGGAGCTGGACCCCCGCACGCGCGGCGCCGTGGTGGACCAGAGCCTGCAGACGGGCGTGCCGGGCATCTTTGCCTGCGGAAACGCGCTGCACGTGCACGACCTGGCCGACAACGTGACGACCGAGTCCGAGAGGGCTGGCGCAGCTGCGGCGGCGTACGCGCTGGGCGGCGAAGCCGAGACGGACGCGGTCGCGGACACGGGCTTCGAGCTCACGGTCTCCCCCGCCGGCATTGCGAGCTACGCGCTGCCGGGACGCATTACGGCTGTGACACTCACCAAGCTCAACTTCCGCGTGCGCTGGCCAGTCGATGCCGCCTGCGTGAGGATCTTGGCCGACGGCGAGAAACTGTTCGCCGGCAAGGTCCGCGCGTTTAAGCCGAGCGTTATGGAAAGCTTCCCGCTGCCGGCAAAGGTCATCAAACAAGCGCTCGACCTGGGTGCTAATGAGATTGTCCTATCCGTCGACCCCGTTGAGGAGGCATAAGGCCATGAGCACGAATGTGACCGAGACATTGCAGTTCAACTGCACCACCTGCCCATCCGAGTGCCTCCTGACCGTAGAGGTGGAGCGCGACGCCAATGGCGCCGTGGTGGAAGTGCGCTCCGTAACCGGCAACAACTGCCCGCGCGGCGATAAGTTCGCACATCAGGAGCTCACCTGCCCCATGCGCGTGCTCACGACGACCGTGGCCGTCTCCGGCGGCGACGAGACGCTGCTGCCTGTGCGCACGGCTGAGGCCATCCCGCTGGCACTCCACGCCCAAGCCATGAACCTCATCCGAGGCCTAGTCCTCAACGCCCCCATCCGCATGGGCGACGTCGTGCTAGAGAACCTCCTAGACACCAACATCAACCTCATCGCCAGCATGGACATCGACCCAGCCTAAGCAGCACATTTAGGACGAGGCTCTTTTAACTACCCCGCCATCCACCCCGCCCCTCCTCAATTGCGGTGAAATAGTTCCTGATTTCCGCCAAACCCCGGCATCCAGGAACTATTCCACCGCAACCATCCTTGGAATCGGTATTTAGCTTGTGCCTACTTTAGTACCAATTCAAAACTATGCCGGATTACGGGGCTAATTCGGAGACCCCCATCCATACCGGCATTTTTCGATTTTTGATAAGCCGTCTACCTGCGGTTTTGTTTTCGCGATTTTTCCCATGGTCAAGTAATACAGGTCCAGCCCCGTAATCCACCATACTTTTGAAACCAGCCCATTTGGAACGGCCCTCTTATGACTACTTTTGCCCGAACGTTCGCTCAAATGATTTTTCTGGGACGGGGATTAAATAATCATTGGGTGCCGAATGATTATTTAATCCCCGTCCCAGAAAAATCATTCCGCATGTTTTACGCAGCTAAAATAGCCCCGTCCCAAATTGACTACCCTGGCATTGGGGATACCATGGTGGCACCCTAGCGAAAGGACGTTATATGGCACATGTCGATGACCAGCGTGCGACGCGCGTGCTCGATGCGCTCGAGACTCTGCACCCCGGCGCACAGCTGCTCGTAAACGACCCGTGGTCGATTTATTACCTGACCGGCTTTTATGCCGATATGTTCGAGCGTTTTTGCGGCGTGCTGCTCGCGCGCGATGACGAGCCCGTAATCTTGGTCAACGCCCTGCATCAGCTGCCCGAGTACGACAATGCACGCGTTGCCTACCACACCGATACCGACGTCGTAACCGATGCCATCGCGAGTGAGATCGACCCAACCAAGCCGCTCGGCATCGACACCGTCATGCGCTCCGGCTTTTTGATGCCGCTTATGGAGCGCCACGCCGCCAGCGAGTTTTTCCTGGGTGACTTTGCCGTCACCGCCGCACGCACCTACAAGGATGCCGCCGAGCAGGAGCTTATGCGCGCGTCCTCGACCGCTAACGACGCTGTGATGGCCGACGCCATCAAACTCGTCCACGAGGGTGTGACGGAGCGCGAGATTGCCGACCAGATGCTCGGCCTGTATCGCAAGCACGGCTGCGAGGGCTTTAGCTTTCCGCCCATCGTGAGCTTTGGCGCCAACGCCGGCGACCCGCATCACGAACCCGACGACACCGTGCTCAAGCGCGGCGACGTGGTGCTATTCGACATTGGTGGACGTCGCTGCAACTATTGCTCGGACATGACGCGCACGTTCTTTTGGGGAGAGCCGGACGAAGAGACCGCGCGTATCTACGACATTGTGCGCCACGCCAACGAGGCCGCCGAAGCGCTCATCGCACCGGGCGTTCGCATGTGCGACCTGGACCGCGCCGCACGCGACGTAATCGAGAATGCGGGCTATGGGCAGTACTTCACGCATCGCCTGGGCCACTCGATCGGCCTGCAGGACCACGAGCCGGGCGACGTCTCGCTCGTCAACGAGCAGGTTGTCGAGCCGGGCATGACCTTCTCCATCGAGCCGGGCATCTACCTCCCCGGCCGCACCGGTGTCCGCATCGAGGACTTGGCCCTGGTCACCGAGTCCGGCGTCGAGATCCTCAACGCCTACCCCCACGATCCAGTCCGCTTAGACTAGGCAATGCGGCAAAGGGGCAGCCCCTTTGCCGCATCCTGCCAACGCTTCGCCACGAAAGCGGGCTATCTACTACGTTTAACCCGCATGGGTCGACCATGCGGGTCTTTTTTGAAAACCAGCAAGCCGTCTACCTGCGGTTTTGATTTCACGATTTTCCGTGTGGTCGAGGGTAACCGGTCAAACGTAGTAAATAGGCCGATTTCGTGTCAAGCGAGTCAACTCGGGGCACAGGGCAGCCAAAAAAGCACCGTCCCAAATTGACTGTTTTTGAGTTGCGGTGGAATAGTTCCTGGATGGGCCGCTAAAAACTGAAACAGGAACTATTTCACCGCAACTGATGAGGGGATGGGTTAACGCAGCAGGCCGGCTACTTCGCCGGCTAGGGTGATGGTGCCGGCCGCTACGAAGGACTCGCCCGCGGCATCGAAGGCAGCAAGGGCCTCGGACACACTCGGGTATACGCCTGCGAGCTTATCGGTGTCCACCAGGGCGGCGAGTTCCTCTGCCGGCAGGGCGCGATCGGAATCGGTCTGGGTCACGACCACGCGGGGGAACGCCGGAACCAAAACGTCAACGATGCCCGCCACGTCCTTGTCGGCCAGCGCAGCACACAGCAGCGTGGGGCGATTATCCACGCACGGATCGATCTCGTCCAGCGCGCACACAAAGTTCTCGCAGCTCTGAGGGTTATGGCAGGCGTCGATCAGCTTGAGCGGATCGGTCCCCAGCACGTCAAATCGACCCGGCGTGGGACAGCCCATAAGCGACGCATCGAGCTTGTCATGATCGAGCTCGCGACCCAGATACCCCTCGCAAAGCATAATCGCGCACGCGGCATTCTGCGGCTGATACGCCGGCTTAACCATGCTCGACGTATAGATCGCACGCGGCGTGGTGCAGCTAAACTCAATCGTGTCGCCCACATGCGCCGGCACCTTAGTCGTGGCGTGGCTCACCACGAGTGGCACGACGCCGCACTCGCGGCAACGGGCATCCATCACACGCTGAACGCTCGCCTCATGCGCGCCCTCGCCCAAAACAACCAAGCGCCCGGGTTTGATAACCGCAGCCTTCTCCCCCGCAATGGCCTCGAGCGTGTCGCCCAAAATACGCGTGTGATCGAGCCCAATGCCCGTAATGGCAACGGCGACGGGATCGGTCGCACTTGTGGCGTCCCAACGCCCGCCCATGCCAACCTCAAGCACGGCAACATCCACCGCAGCCTCGGCAAACACTACCAATGCGGCAGCCGTCAGCAGGTCAAACGGCGTGATGGAATAGGCGTGCTTCCCCGCCGCCACACGACGAGCATTCACGCGATGCCCCGCCTCGACGGCGGCAGAAACGCCACGGGCAAACGCCTCATCGCTCACAACGCGCCCATCGACCTCCATGCGCTCGGGATAGCGCACCAGCTGCGGCGACGTATACAGCGCAATCTTTAACCCCTCACCACGAAGGATGGCAGCCGAAAAACGCGTGGTCGAAGTCTTGCCATTGGTACCGGCAACCTGAATGCAATCGAAATACTCGTCCGGACGCCCCAGCTCATCGAGCATATCGACAACCGTCTCGAGCAGAGGCCCAGCATCCCCAGAAATCCGCCCCGTATCAGCAGCCAGCCCAACAGCCTCATCAAACGAAAGCAGCTCAAACGAGAAAGGAACGACATACGACCCAGAACGCTTAGCCATAACCCAAAGTCCCCTCAACATAAAAAGAGGCCCGAATCAACAACGAGCCCCTCCCATACAAAATATCAGCCAAACACCGCTTTGCAGCGACCTCAAGGCCACAACCAAGTGGCCCCACCAGGCAGCGGACGCCTCCGTAACCGCCATGGGAGCGGTTTGGGGCTTTGCTCGATACAAGTTCCGCACGAGCCGAAGGCCACTTAATGTGGCCTTCGTGCGAGCAGGACTGTCCGCAGTAGCGAGCAATGCCCCAAACCGCGTCCCACAGTACCGCCTACGAGAAGTCAGCAACCTGAGCAGTCAGCGCCGCCAGGATCTCCTTGAGCTCAGCTGCACGGTCCCTCTTCTTCTGGACCACCGCAGGCGCGGCCTTGGCCACAAAGCCCTCGTTGGCGAGCGTCTTCTCGCAACCGGCGAGCTCCTTCTGAGCCGCGGCGATCTCCTTCTCAAGACGCGCCTTCTCGGCCGAAAGGTCAACCTTGCCCTCGAGCACCACAAAGACCTCGACGCCGCTGTCGACCACGGCAATGCTCGCAGCCGGCTTCTCGACGTCGGTGCCCATGACCAGCGAGGCGGTGTTCGCCAGCGGTTCAATGGTCGAGCGCAGGCTCTCGAGCTTCTCGATATCCTCGGCACCGGCGCGCACGACCACGTCGAGCTCGGCCTTGGGGCTCAAGCGATAACGCGAACGCGTGGCGCGGGCGGCGGAAACGACGGTGCGGCAAAGCTCAAACGCGCGCTCGGCGGGCTCATCGACATACTTGGCGTAGTCGGCGGGCTCCGGCCACTTGGCGATCATAAGCGCCTCGGCGCGGTCTAGGTTGCCCTCGGCGTCCAAGTCAAGCACGCTCGCCGGCATGTTGTCCCAGATCTCCTCGGTGACAAACGGCATAAGCGGGTGCATCAGGCGAATGGAGGTGTCGAGCACAAAGATCAGGTTGCGCTGAGCCTGCAGACGGCCCTCGCCCTTCAGGCGGGCTTTGGTGACCTCGACGTACCAGTCGCAGACCTCGTTCCAGAAGAACTGCTGCACGCCGCGGGCCATGTCGCCAAAGGTGTAGTTCTCGATGCCCTCGGTGATCATCTTCACGGCCTTGGCCAGGCGGCTGAACATCCAAGCGTCGGCCGGCGTCTCCACGACGGGCTCGCCGGGCGTGTAGCCCTCCATGTTCATAAGCAGGAAGCGGCTGGCGTTCCAGATCTTGGTCACAAACGACTTGGCCTGGTCGGTACGCGGACTGTCGATGAGCTTCTTGGTCTTCTTGTCGATGTTCGCGTCAAACTTGACGTCCTGGTTGTTGGTGCACAGCGTGAGCAAGTTGTAGCGCATAGCATCGGCGCCGTACATGCCGATGAGGTCCATGGGGTCAACGCCGTTGCCCTTGGACTTGGACATGCGGCTGCCGTCCTTGGCAAGGATCGTCGGGTAGATGACGACGTCCTTAAACGGCACCTCGTCCAGGAAGTACAGCGAGCTCATGACCATGCGGGCAACCCACAGCGCGATGATGTCGCGCGCGGTGACGAGCGCCGTCGTGGGGTGATGCCCCTCGAGCAGCTCCGGCTTTTGCGGCCAGCCCTGCGTGGCGAAAGTCCACAGCTGCGAGCTGAACCAGGTGTCCAGCACGTTCTCGTCCTGGTGCACGTGATGGCCGCCGCACTTGGGGCACACGTCGGTGTCCTCGGTCAGGGCATCCTCCCAGCCGCAGTCCTCGCAGTAGAACACGGGAATGCGGTGGCCCCACCACAGCTGGCGGCTGATGCACCAGTCCTTGAGGTTCTCCATCCAGGTGGTGTAGGTCTGCGTCCAGCGCGCGGGGTGGAAGGTGACCTTGCCGGAGTTAACGGCGTCGAGTGCCGGCCCCTTGAGCTTGTCGACGGCGACGAACCACTGCTCAGAAAGCCACGGCTCAAGCGCGGCATCGCAACGGTAGCAGTGCATGACGGAGTGGTCGTGCTCCTCGACGTGGTCGAGTAGGCCGTGCTCGTCGAACCACTTGATGACCGCCTCGCGGCACTCCTCGCGGGTCATGCCGGTGAACTCGCCATAGCCCTCGACGACCACCGCGTGCTCATCGAAAATGTTGATCTGCGGCAGATCGTGGGCCTGGCCCATGGCGTAATCGTTGGGGTCGTGCGCAGGCGTGACCTTGACAAAGCCGGAGCCAAAGTTGGCGTCGACATGCCAATCCTCAAAGATGGGGATCTCGCGGTCCACGATGGGGAGCTTGACGGTCTTGCCCACGAAGGCGGCCTTCTCGGGATCCTTCGGGGAGACGGCGACGCCCGTATCGCCGAGCATGGTCTCGGGGCGCGTGGTGGCGACGACGATGTAGTCCTGGCCGTTGACCGGCTCGGTCAGCGGGTAGCGCAGGTGCCACAGGTGGCCCTTCTCGTCCTTGTACTCGGCCTCGTCGTCCGAGATGGCGGTGGTGCAGTTGGGGCACCAGTTGACGATGCGCTTGCCACGGTAGATCAGGCCGTCGTGGTACCAGTCGCAGAAGACCTTGCGCACGGCCTGGGCGTAGTCCTCGTCCATGGTAAAGCGCTCGTTATCGAAGTCGACGGAACAGCCCATGCGCTTAATCTGCTCGACGATGATGCCGCCGTACTCGTGGGTCCAATCCCAGCAAGCGTCGACAAACTTGTCGCGACCGATCTCCAGGCGGCTGATGCCCTCGCTCTTGAGCTTCTTGTCGACCTTGGTCTGCGTGGCGATACCGGCGTGGTCGGTGCCCAGCACCCAGCGCGTGGACTTGCCGCGCATGCGAGCCATACGGATGATGGCGTCCTGGATGGAGTCATCGGTGGCGTGACCCATGTGGAGCTTGCCGGTCACGTTGGGAGGCGGAATGGTGACGGTGCAGTCGCCCACGCCCTCACGGCGCTTGTAGTAGCCGCCGTCGAGCCACTTCTGCAGGATCGCCGGCTCGTTGGTCGACGGATCGTAGTTCTTGGGCATTTCTTCCATATATCTCTCCCTTGCCCGTCGGGGAGGAATGTAGGCCCGATTTTCGCTCGGTCAAGTCTTGGGCTCGCTCGAAGACCACATTAAGTGGTCTTCGGCTCGTGCGGAATCTACGAAAATCGGGCCTACATTCCTCCCCTTAGGTATCGATTACTTCAGTCTGATATGACTTCGCTGAGGCTTAAACAAACACACAGAATAACACAGGTAGTTGGGGTTATTGCGTATATATAAAATAGCCTCCGACCGCAGGTGGTCGGAGGCTATTTGCAAACACGTTTTAGGCTGGTTTAGCCGTAGATGCGCTGGGGCTGTTCTTCGCCTTTTACGGAGGCTTCGGTCACGACGACCTTGGAAACGCCCTCCTCACTGGGCAGATCGAACATTGTCTGCTGCAGCACGTCCTCGCAGATAGAACGCAGGCCGCGGGCGCCGGTCTTGCGGGCGAGCGCCATGCGGGCGATCTCATGCAGGGCCGCATCCTCAAACTCAAGCTCAACGTCCTCGAGCTGGAACATCTTGCGGTACTGACGCACCACGGCGTTCTTGGGCTCGGTCAGAATCGACACCAAGTCGTCCTCGTCAAGCGCCTGCGTCTGGGTGACGACGGGCGTACGTCCCACAAACTCGGGGATCATGCCAAAGGCATTGAGGTCCTGCGGGAGCACCTGACGCAGCAGGTCGTTCTCGTCGACCGAGGTGGGGCCGGCGATCTCGGAGTTAAAGCCCACGCCCTTGTTTCCCACGCGATCGGCGATGATCTTGTCCAGACCCACGAAGGCACCACCGCAGATGAACAGGATGTTGGTCGTGTCGATCTGCAGCAGCTCCTGCTGGGGATGCTTGCGGCCGCCGGTGGGCGGAACGCTGGCCACCGTGCCCTCAAGAATCTTAAGCAGTGCCTGCTGAACGCCCTCGCCCGAGACATCACGAGTAATAGAGAGGTTCTCGGCCTTGCGGGCAATCTTGTCGATCTCATCTACGTAGATGATGCCCACCTGCGCGCGCTCAATGTCACCATCGGCAGCATTGATGAGCTTGAGCAGGATGTTCTCCACGTCCTCGCCCACATAGCCGGCCTCGGTGAGCGCGGTGGCATCGGCGATGGCAAACGGCACCTCGAGGATGCGCGCAAGCGTCTGGGCGAGCAGGGTCTTACCGGTACCGGTGGGACCGAGCAGCAGGATGTTGGACTTGGCGAGCTCTACCTCGTCCATATCGTCATCGAACTGCGAGCCCATGTCGTCATCAAAGGCAGACACCGCAGCGCCGCCCTCGATCACGCGGCGATAGTGGTTGTACACGGCCACCGACATGGCGCGCTTGGCGTCCTCCTGACCCATGACATAGGCCGAAAGCTCGTCATAGATCTCGTGCGGCGTCGGCACGTGCGTGATGACCTGGCGATCGTCCTCGAGCTCAAAACCCTCGGCCTCGGGGTCAACGGTAGGCTGGGACGCAGCCTGGCCGTGGTCGTTGAGGAAGCCCGGCAGCTTGCCGTTGCGGGCGGCGTCCATAAAGTCCGAAGCCAGCGACTCCTCCAAAATCTCGGAACAGGCGGCGACGCACTCGTCACAGATAAAGATGTTGGTCGGGCCCTTTACGAGGCGACGGACCTGGCCCTGCTCTTTTCCGCAGAAGGAGCAGCGGATGGGGTTGCCGTTCTCGTCAAAGTTGTCCTGCATGTTACCTGCCATCCTAGGCGTCCTTCGCGGCGAGATCGCGCGAGGTGACAATGCGGTCGATCAGGCCGTAGTCGAGGGCCTCGGCAGCGGTCAGGTAGTTGTCGCGCTCGGTGTCGGCCTGGACCTTCTCGATGGGCTGACCCGAGGCGTCGGACAGGATCTGGTTGAGCTCGCGACGAGTCTTCTTGATCTCCTCGGCAACGATCTCAATCTCAGTCTGCTGACCCTGGGCACCACCGCTGGGCTGGTGAATCATGACCTTGGAGTGCGGCAGGCAGAAGCGCTTGCCCTTGGCGCCGGCCGAAAGCAGCACGGCGGCCATGGACGCAGCCATACCGACGCAGATGGTGGAGACCTGCGGCTTAATGAAGTTCATGGTGTCCAGAATCGCCAGGCCGGAGTAAACCTCGCCGCCGGGCGAATTGATGTAGAGCGAGATATCCTTCTCGGCATCCTGGCTCTCAAGATGCAGCAGCTGGGCAACGACCAGGTTGGCGCTGACGGAGTTGATCTCCTCGCCCAAGAAGATGATGCGGTCGTTGAGCAGGCGCGAATAGATATCGTAGCTGCGCTCGCCGCGCGGCGTCTGCTCGATAACGTATGGCACGAGGGCGGAATCGAACTTAGCGATCATACGCATCTCCATTTCTCTCTTGCGGACCAAATTGGTTCTAGATAAACGTACGGTGCCCGCATGCTATGCATTGGCTGGCACCGTACGAAGCAACCGGATAACCGGTGTATAACTTTACCCCATCACGGGCGCACGCATGCGCTCGCGGGCAAGGTGGCGAGAATTACTCGGCGTCCTTGGCGGTCTCGTCGACCTCGGTCACCTTGGCGTTCTCAACCAGGTGGTCGACGGCCTTGGAGCGACGGATGGACTCGCGGACGGCAGGCATGCGGCCATCGGCGATGAACTCGGCCTTGGAAGCCTCGACATCCTTGACGCCAGCCTTCTCGAACTCGGCGTTGATGTCGTCCTCGGTGACCTCAATCTTGAGCTCACGGGCAAGGGCGTCGAGCGCCAGGGACTCGCGGGCAACGTCGTTGGCCTGCTTGTGCAGGTCGCCGACGAACTGCTCCATGGTCAGGCCAGAAGCGGGCAGCCAGGTGTCCAGGGTCATGCCGCGGGCAGCGAGGTTGGACAGGAAGTTCTGGCCAAGCTCCTCAAAGACGGACTGCTCGTAGTCGGCGTCCATCTCGTCGAGCTGCAGACGCTCGGCGAGGGCGGCGACGCAACGGTTCTCCTTCTCGGCCGGGAGGCGGGAAGCCTTGTCCTGCTCGATCTCGATCTTGATGGCGTCGCGCATGGCGTCGATGCTGTCGAAGCCAAAGTCGGACTTGACGAGCTCGTCGGTGAGCTCGGGGGTGTTGCGGACCTTGATACCCTTGACGGTGACCTCGACGGTGTGGGTCTCGGCCTCCTCGCCCTCCTCGACCTCGTCGGTCCAGGTGACGGACTTGACGTCGTCAACGTTAGCGCCGATCAGGGCCTCGTTGAACTCCTTGGGGTTGCTGTCGCTACCGGCGATGAGCATGCGGCCCTCGGCGGCGAAGTTGTCGGCGTTCTCGACGGCCTTGAGGTCGACGGTAACGTAGTCCTCGGCCTCGACGGCGCGACCCTCGACGTCCTCGAAGGTGGCACGATAGTTGAGGAGCATCTCAACCTGGTTGTTGATCTCGGACTCGGTGACCTCCGCAGGGGGCATCTCGATCTCGACAGCGTCGAAGGAGGAGAGCTCAGCGGCGGGACGCAGGGAGAACTCGACGGTGTAGGTGTAGTCTTCGTGATCCTTGGCGAGGTCGAGGTCCTTGTAGTCACCGTTCTTGGTGGGGACGATGTCCAGCTCGTTGAGGACGGCGGGCTCGTTGGCGGCGATCAGGTCGTTGGTGGCCTGAGCGAGGGTAGCCTCGGCGCCAAGAGCAGAGTCGATGACCGGACGGGGAGCTTTACCGGCACGGAAGCCCGGGAAGCGGTACTTCTTGGCGGTGTCCTTGTAGGCCTTCTTGATCGCGGCGTCGACGTCGGCGGCCGGGATGGTGACCGTAGCGGTGAGCTTGGCGTCCTTGACGTCAGAAGCGGTGATGTTCAACACGTTCCTCCTCATACTGCCCAGCTTATCTGAGGTGCTGGTACCTTTATGCAACAAAGTGTCGCGACGGCCAGGGCCGACGCAAGTGCGATGGTGCGGGCGAAAGGACTCGAACCTTCACGGGAATCCCACCAGAACCTAAATCTGGCGCGTCTACCAATTCCGCCACGCCCGCATGAGCGCACAGACTAGGAATGATAGCAGATACGAACGGCAAGCGCACGCACACCTTTTACAGGCTCACGACCTCACCACGAGTGCAAAAGGCGGGGCGAGTTGCCCCGCCCCGCCAATTACGACTTGTTCGCTGACCCGCTACTCCCCCAGCAGGGCCTTCTCGGGCGTAATCGGCAGTGAGCGAACCTGATGGCCGGTGGCGTGCGCCACGGCCGAGGCCACGGCGGCGAGCGGCGTGTTGATGACGACCTCGCCGATCGACTTGGCGCCAAACGGGCCCGTCGGCTCGTAACTCGGCTCAAAGGCCACGCGAATGCTGCCGATATCCAGGCGCGTGGGCAGCTTGTAGCTCATAAAGTTGCCGGTGCGCAGACGGCCGCGCTCATCGTGCTCGACGATCTCGTAGAGCGCGTGGCCGATACCCTGGGCAATGCCGCCCTCGGCCTGGACGCGCGCGAGCGCCTCGTTGATCACGGTGCCGCAGTCGACGGCCGCCGCGTAGTCCACCACGGTCACCTTGCCGGTGGCCTTGTCGACCTCGACCTCGGCAATGCCGGCCATAAACGGCGGAGGCGAAACGGGCAGGCAGGCAGAGGCATGCGAGGTCAGCGCGTCGCCGCCCGCGATGTTCTTGACGCACAGGTTGGCAAAGTCGCGCAGCGTGAGGTAGCGGTTCTGCTCGCGCGCGGCACGCTCGTCGGACAGGCGCACGTACTGGCCATCAAAGACCACGTCGGCGGCGTCCACGTCCCACATCTGGGCGGCCTTGGCGCAAATCTTCTCGCGCAGCTCGGTCGCGGCGTTCTTGGCTGCCAGACCCGTCACGTACGTGCCCGAGCTCGCGTACGAGCCGGCGTCGAACGGCGACACGTCGGTGTCCACGCCGCGCACCACGATCAGCGAGCTCTCCACACCCAGCTCCTCGGCGGCAATCTGCGCCAGGATCGTGTCGACGCCCATGCCGTTATCGGTGGCGCCGGTGCCGATGGAAATGAAGCCGTCCTCTTCCAAGCGCATGTCGATGCCGGCGATATCCACGTTGGAGATGCCCGAGCCCTGCATGGTGAGCGCACAGCCCAGAGCACGCACGCGATCGCCCAGGTCCACGGCCAGCGGCTTGTCGCGCCAACCGATCATGTCCATCGCGCGCAGCAGGCAGCGGTCGAGCGCGCAGGCGTTGAGCTTCTCATTGTAGTACTGCGGCATGATCTCGCCCTCGCGCACGATGTTCTTAAGGCGCAGGTCGGCGGGGTCCATGTGCAGCATGTCGGCGAGCTCGTTGACGGCGCTCTCCACGGCAAACTGGCCCTGGGTGGCACCGTAGCCGCGGTACGCGCCGCCGCGGTTGGTGTTGGTGTAGACGGCGTCCCAGCTAAAGCGGCTCGCCTTCACATGGTTGTAGATGGGCAGGCTCTTGTGGCCCGAAAGGCCGATCGTCGTGGTAGCGTGCTCGCCATACGCTCCGGCGTTGGACAGCGTATGCAGATCGATGGCCGTGATGGTGCCGTCGTTCATGGCGCCCAGCTTAACGGTCATCTGCATCTGGTGGCGCGAGTTGCCCGCGGTGATGGTCTCCTCGCGGGTGTAGCAGCAGTAGCTCGGACGGCCGGTCTGCTGGGTGACAAACGCCACGAAGATCTCGCAGCAGCCCGTCTGCTTGGAGCCAAAGCCACCACCGATGCGCGGCTTAATGACCTGCACCTGCGACTGCGGAATGTCGAGCGACTGCGCGACCATGCGGCGCACGTGGAAGGGCACCTGCGTCGAGGTGGTCACCGAGATGCGCCCAAACGCGTCGGTCGTCGCGAAGGCGCGAAAGGTCTCCATGGGCGCGGTCTGCGTGGCCTGGCTGGTGTAGGTGCGCTCAAAAACGATGTCGCTCTGGGCGAAGGCCTCATCCAGGTCACCAAAGTCGCTCGTGCCGCTGCACACCAAGTTGCGCGGGACGTCGCCGCCCTGCGGGAACATAAAGGTCACGTCGCCCTCGGGGTGAACCACGATGTCATTATCGAGCGCCTGGGTAAAGTCGAGCAGCGGCTCGAGCACCTCGTAGTCGACCTTGATGAGCTTGAGTGCCTTGTCGGCGGCCTCCTCAGTCTCGGCGGCGACGATCGCCACCTCCTCATTTTGGTAGCGCACGAGGTTCTCGAGGATCAGGCGGTCGTAGGGACTCGGCTGCGGATAGCTCTGGCCGGCGATGGTAAAGCGGCGTTTAGGCACGTCCTCGTAGGTGTAGACGCCCACGACGCCCGGCACCTTCAGGGCGCGCGAGGTGTCGATGGAGCGGATCTTGGCGCGGGCATAGGGGCTGCGCTTGAGTTTGACGATGAGCGCGCCGGCGGGCACCATATCGCCCGTGTAGACGGGACGGCCCTCGAGCAGGGCCTTCGAATCCTTCTTGGGCTGCTTGTGGGTGATCTGCTTGTAGGTGACGCCATCGCAGCTGGTATCGTTGACCGGCAGCTCGGGCATCTCAAAGCCCACCTGTACGCCCGATTCGTTGAGGAAGCGGACGATGGCGCGCAGCTGGCTCTCGTAGCCGCTGCAGCGGCAGAGGTTGCCGGCGAGCTGGCGCGACAGCTCCTCGCGCGTGGCGACGAGGCTCGGGTCCTCCTTGGCGGCGCGGGCGAGCGCCAGCACGTTCATGATAAGGCCAGGGGCGCAAAAACCGCACTGCTCGGCGCCTTCGGCAGCCATCGCACGGGCCAGCGCCTCAGACTCGGCTTTGAGGCCCTCGAGCGTGGTGATGGTGTGGCCCTCGACGCGAGCGGCGGGAACCGAGCAGCTCAGCACCGGTTCGCCGTCGAGCCACACCGTACACAGGCCGCAGTTGGTTGTCTCACAGGCGCAGCGCACCGACGCACAACCCTGTTCGCGCAACAGTGCAAAGAGCATGGTGTCGGGGGCAATCTGAACCTTGACCTTACGGCCGTTGAGCGTAAAGGAAAGATCGATGAGTTTGGCAGCCATTAGCGCACCTCGCTAGAATCGACGCCGGGCACGCGGCGGCAGGAATACTCGTCCGTGGCAAACTTGGGAATCTGCACGCCCTCGAGCTCGCGGGCAAGCGCGGCCGAAAGCTCGATGCCGGCGGCGCGGCGCACGGCCTGGATGGCGAGCGGGGCCGAGATGCGACGGCGGTAGTCGGCCGAGCCCCACAGGTTGGTGCCGTAGCTCAGCGAGCGCACGGATGCAGCCAGGGCGCGAAGCTCGTCCTCGGAAGGCTGCTCGGCGGTAAGGCCGCACGCCTCGCCCTGCAGCAGGGTCGCGCGCAGCGGACGGGCGCCCACGGTGACATGCCAGCTGTTGTCCCACCAGGCAGCTGTGACGTTGAGCGAGGGGAAGTCGGTCGCGGCCTTACGCACGGCCTCATAGCTCGCGCGGTAGTCGTGCTTGACGACCACGACATGCTCGATAACGTCGCGCACGTAGCCCATATCGACGAACTCCGCGAGCGGCACGCGGCCGGCGCCCGTCAGCTCAACGTACGAATCGAGCGCCAGGAACGCCGAGAGCACGTCCGAGAAGCCAAAGCGACCGTAGATGCTGCCGCCCACCGTGGCGGTGTTGCGCAGCTGCACGCCCACGATGTCGTGGACGGCGAACTCAAAGACATTGTTGACAAGCGCGTTGAGCCCGGCATGACGCTCGAGCTGGCGCAGGGTGCACATGGCACCGATGCGAAACTCGGTCTCGGTCTCCTCGATCTGATCGAGTCCGCAGGCCGAAAGGTCAATCGCCGTCGCCACACGACGCGAACCCAGGCGCATCCAGATGCCGCCGCCCACAATCTTGTTGTTGCGGTTCTTCTGCAAGAGCTCATAGGCTTCGGCCGCGTTTCCAACACGGACGTAGGTACCGAACTTGAGCACGTTCTCCCCCATCTCTCCACTTGTCCAGTGCTTCTAAGTGTACCAAACGAGGGCGCGCGACCCTCACCACCACAGAAAAAGGCTCCCAGCCGGAATGGCTGGAAGCCTCATCACATGCTATATCGAGCGAAGATTTAGCAGACGCCCTGGGCGAGCATGGCATCGGCGACCTTCAGGAAGCCGGCGATGTTGGCGCCCATGACGAAGTTGCCCTCCTCGCCGTACTCCTTGGCGGTGTCGTCCACGTTGTGGAACATGCCGCGCATGAGCTGCTCGAGCTTGCCGTCGACCTCCTCGAAGGTCCAGGACAGGTGCTCGGCGTTCTGGCTCATCTCCAGGCCGGACACGAGCACGCCGCCGGCGTTGGCAGCCTTGCCGGGCATAAAGGCGACGCCGTTCTTCTGGAAGTAAGTCGTGGCCTCGATGGTCGTGGGCATGTTCGCGCCCTCGCCGACCACCTTGCAGCCGTTGGCGACGAGCGCCTGGGCGTCCTCGAGCAGCAGCGTGTTCTCGCGAGCGCAGGGCAGCGCGATGTCGCAGGGGAGCTGCCAAACGCCACGACCGTCGCCCTCGTGCCACACGGCGTTGGGCTTCTCGTCAACGTACATAGCGAGCGTAACGCCCTTGTCGTGGCCGGAGCGCTTCTTGTTGTAGACGTGCTCGAGCACGGTGTAGTCGATGCCGTCGGGATCCTCGACCCAGCCGTGAGTATCGGAGCAGGCCAGCACCTTGCCGCCGAGCTGGGAGACCTTCTGGACCGCGTAGATGGCGACGTTACCGGAGCCGTGAACGACGACGTTCTTGCCCTCGAAGGAGTCGCCACGGCTCTTGAGGTACTCGTCCACAAAGTAGACCAGACCGTAACCGGTGGCCTCGGTACGGGCGAGCGAGCCGCCAAAGGAGAGACCCTTGCCGGTAAGGACGCCGGTCCACTCGTTGGTCAGGCGCTTGTACTGACCGAACAGGTAGGCAACCTCGCGGCCGCCAACGCCCAGGTCGCCGGCGGGAACGTCGGTGTTGGGGCCAATGTGGCGATAGAGCTCGGTCATGAAGGACTGGCAGAAGTGCATGATCTCGTTGTTGGACTTGCCCTTGGGGTCAAAGTCGGAACCGCCCTTGCCGCCGCCCATGGGAAGGGTGGTCAGGCTGTTCTTGAGGATTTGCTCCAGGCCCAGGAACTTGAGCATGCCCAAGGTGACCGTCGGGTTAAAGCGCAGGCCGCCCTTGTAGGGTCCAATGGCAGAGTTGAACTCGACGCGGTAGCCGCGATTGACCTGGACCTTGCCCTGATCATCGACCCAGGGGACACGGAACATAACGATGCGCTCGGGCTCGACGAGGCGCTCGAGCAGGGCGGCCTCCTCGTACTCGGGATGGGCGTCGAGCGCCGGCTGGATGGTGCCGAGGATCTCGGTCGCGGCCTGGATGAACTCAGGCTGCTCGGGATAGCGGGCCTTGAGCTCGTCGAGAACTTTCTGCGTGTAGCTCATGCTTCCTCCAATGATGGGAAACGAAAAGTGTCGGTCGCGGCACCCCATGCGCCGCGAGCTTTATCGAGTATGGATAATATCGCACTGTTGCAGCAAAGTTACGCATAAGCCGACGAGCAGATGTTTCGTTTTGATTACGATGCAGGTAGAAGCGTTTTTGAGCGTCTGACGTACAAATCGCGTGTTTCGAAGCTGTTTCGTCCACGTGTTCCAAACCACCACATTGGGAACAGGCACCTTTGTGGTGGTGTAGGTGGTTAGAGGACGAGCTGATGGTAGTCGGCGGGGGTTATGCGGCCTTCGGTGGCAGCGCGGAAGGCGGCGAGGGCGTCGCCCGAGAACGGCATGGCCCAGCACAGCCCGCAGCCGGCGGTGATGGAGCCAGGCAGAGGCATGATGCGCCCGGGCACACCGGCGGCAAGGCACAGTTGCTCGCATTCCATCACATCGAAGGTGCTATCGAACGAAACGATAATCTTGCGCTCGTGATCTAGGGCATCGCCGGACGGGCCTTCGCGGTGTGCCTCACGATACGCAGCGGCGGCCGCTTCCTCTTCCGCAGTATGTCCACAGCCACCGCAGCCGCAAGTACAAGGCTCAGACCCATCGCAAGTGCAAGGTTCTCCCGTGTCGGGACAAATATCGTGAGACATGGCAACTCCAATCGTCTAGGCGAGTAACTCGGCCGCCGCAAACTCCTCGGGCGTATTGACGTTTTCGAAGCAGAGCGTCGAGCCTGCGACCGCGACAATCTGAGGCTCGTCCAAATACCCGGCATTCACCCGGTCGATCAGGCAGCGGATTCGCTGACGGTCACCGGCGAGCAGCTCTTGGGCAACCGGCGCACACGCGTCACGGCGCCAGACGGCGCAAAGCGGCTCAATCCCCCGCTCCTCGCGCGGCACGCACACGTCGAGCGCCTCGGCCTCGACACAGCCAGCAAGGGCACCGATTAGCTCCGAAGAGACAAACGGCATATCACAGGCGACGATAGCAACGAGAGGCAGCCGGGCCGCAGTCAGCGAACTCGCGATGCCGCGCATGGCGCCCGCCGGCCCCTCAAGGTCCGACACTATTCGCGGCACCAGGCCGCCAAACGCGCGCTCCTCAAGGTAGGCAAGCTCGCTGGGACGCGAAGTCGTCACGACCAACTCGCCGGCAACTGGCGCCAGCCGACCCAGCACGCGTTCGATGAGCGGCTCGCCGCAAAACAACATCCGCGCCTTGTCGCAACCCATGCGCGACGACAGCCCGCCCGCTTGGACGACGCAAGAAAGATCGGCTCGTCTTACGGTAGTCATACGGCAAAACACCCCCATCGGCATGCTCGAAACCCGGTGCACGAAGCTAAATACAGCCGCCGAAATAGCGGCGCTACGAAAAGCTCATGCAAAAATAAAACAGCGCCTTTGCGGCACGCAGCAAGACCGCGAGCACAAAAGCGCTGGTAGCGTATGGCGGGAACGTATGTGAATCGAACACATCCAAGACGTTTTGCACGCCTCGCAACGGTTTTGAGGACCGCGGAGCCCACCGGAGCCCATCCGTTCCCAAGTGCGGCGGTATTTTACCAAACCGACAGGCCCCATCCCAAAATGACAAACAAGAAGTTGCGGTGGAATAGTTCCTGGTTTGGCGTTAGATGCCGAAAACAGGAACTATTCCACCGCAACTGATAAGGGTGGACTAGCGCAGGGAGCGCAGGCCGCCGGCATCCTTGTCGAGCACCGTAAAGCGGACGGCATCCAGGTGCTCCAAGATGCTGATGGCGCGTTTGCGCGACACGCCCAGAGCCTCACGCAGCACGCTCGTGGTGGCTGCGCCGCCGGCTGCCTCAATGGCGGCGGCGACGAGCTCGCGCGCATGGGCCTCGGCGGCAGCAGACAGGGCAACGTCGCGCTCGACCTTAACGATCGAGCGGTTGAGCGAAAGCTCGCGCAGGGCACGCGTCATGGTGTCGCGACCGAGCTGCAACTGCTCGCCCACCTCGGGAAGCGCCGGTGCATCCAGGCCGGCCTTGTCAAGAAGCGCGACGATCCGTTCGCAAGCCTCTCGCACCACGCGTGCCGCCGCAGCGGCCGAATGCGGATCGAATACCTCGGCGCCCTCGGCGGCGCACACGCCACGCGAGCAGCCCTCGGCAATCAGAGCCGCGGCAACGCCTTCATCTGCGGCAGGCCACGCAGCATGGGCAACGGCACCGGGCGTAAAGCCCGTCTCCTTGGGAGCCGCCGCGTGCATGGCGGTCAGGGTCGCCGCCAGTGCATCCATCGCAGCGTCGAGCGCGGAAGAATCTGCATACAGCGAGCCATCCGAGCCAGCAAGCGCGCAAGCAGCGCCCTGCGCCACCAATCCGCGCAGTGCGGCGTCGACCTCGCCGACACCAAGATCCAAAGCCTCGGCAACATCAGCCGCCGTAACCGGCAGCATCTGCAGCGTCAGCCAAGCGCCCACACCGCCCGCGATATCGCCGGACTCGAGCGCCGCAAACAGTGCGCGCTCGCCGGCAGAAAGCTCGCGCGAGCGACGGCAGCGCGATAGCAGCACGCGCCCGCCGCCGATGAGCATAACGGGCGAATACGACAGCACCACGGCATGGTCTCCGGCTCGTAGCGGCAGCGGCTCCTCCAAGCGCACCTGTACGGTACGGGTCTCGCCCACCGCCATGGGGGCCTCGCCCTCCAAAAGCATGATGCGGCCGACGACCTCGGCCGTGCCCGCCATCACGTGCACACGCGCACCCGACTCGAGCACACGCGGCTTGGCTCCCTCGCGGCCCAAATACGTAAACGTCATCATAAAGCGCATCGTCTGGCCAAAGCGGCCCGCCACGCCGAGCATCTCACCGCGATCGAGCGCGGCGACGGCATCGCCCACCAAGTTGAGCGCCACACGCTGACCGGGCAACGCCCGCGGCGTATCACCATGCACCTGAATCCCGCGCACGCGACAGACCGTACGCGACGGCAGCGCGACGAGCTCATCCCCCACCGCGACGGGCGCATCGTGCAACGTTCCCGTCACCACGGTACCGGCGCCCTTGATCGTAAAGCAGCGGTCGATGGGCAGACGCGGTGCGGCATCGGTGAGCTCGGCACGGGCACGGCAGGCATCCCAGCAAGCGGCAACCTGCTCGTCGAGCGCAGCCAGCAGGTCATCGATTCCCACGCCGGTCTTGGACGACACAGGCACGATCGGCGCGTCTGCAAACACGGTACTCGACAAAAAGTCATCGACATCGAGCTCGGCAAGTTCGGTCATCTCGGCGTCGGCCAGGTCGCACATCGTCAGCGCGACCACCATATGCGTAACGCCCAACAGCTCCAGCACATGCACGTGCTCGCGGGTCTGCGGCATCACGCCCTCGACGGCCGAAACCACCAGCACGGCCACGTCGATACCTGTGGCACCCTGCACCATGGCGCGCAAGTAATGCGCATGGCCCGGCACGTCAACCAGGCCAACGATCTTGCCACTCGGCAGCGCCAGCTCGCCAAAGCCAAGCTCAACCGTCATGCCGCGACGGCGCTCAACTTCCAGGCGGTCGGGGTTTTTACCCGTCAGCGCCTCGATGAGCGCCGACTTACCGTGATCGACATGTCCCGCCGTACCTACGATAACGGGGCATTCCACCAACGCTTCGGCCCCACTCATCGGCGCACCGCCTTGGCAACGCACGCGACGAGCGTCGATGCCGCCGTCTCGATATCGCGGTCGCCAACGAGCGTGCGCACATCAAACAGAATGCGGTCGTGCGAGGTGCGCGTGACGACCGGCGTGTCGAAGTCCTGGACAAGCGAGCGCTTGAGCGCGTCAACCGTCAGGCGCTCGTCAACAAGACGCACGGCAACGCACATCGTGGGCAGCTCCACGGTTGGCAGCGAGCCGCCACCGGGGGTTGACGATTCCTCGACAATCTCCAACTCAACGGCACACGGGCAGCCAGCCTTATCGAGGCCCGCCACCATCAGCTCGCGCAGCTTGCGTGCGCGGCGCTCCAGATGAGCCTGCGGAAGCGTGAGCATGTTGAGCACCGGCACCTCTCGATGGGCCACATCCGCCCCGTCCATGTAAATGCGCAGTGTAGCCTCGAGCGCCGCCAGTGCGAGCTTGCCCGGACGCAGGGCACGCATAAGCGGATGCGACCCGCAGGCCTGGACCAGATCGCGACGACCCATGATAATGCCCGCCTGTGCGGCACCGAGCAGTTTATCGCCCGAGCACGACACCAGATCGAGCCCTGCCGAAACCGAAGCAGGCGTGGTTTCCTCGCCGCCGCGCACCAGGATGTCATCGGGCAGCAGCGCGCCCGAGCCCTGGTCCTCGTAGAACAGCAGGCCATGCTTGTGAGCAAGCGCCGCAAGCTCCCGAGAACCCACCTCCTCGTGGAAACCCTCGATGCGATAGTTGGAAGGATGGACCTTGAGGATCATCGCCGTATCGGGCGTGATGGCGCGCTCGTAGTCGCTCAAATGCGTGCGGTTGGTGGCCCCGACCTCGACGAGTTTGGCGCCCGAGGACTCCATAACATCGGGGATACGGAAGCTGCCGCCGATCTCGACAAGCTCGCCGCGGCTGACGATGACTTCCTTGCCCGCGGCATGGGTTGCCAACACCAGTAGCACGGCCGCCGCGTTGTTGTTGACGACCAGCGCGTCCTCGGCACCGGTAAGCGAGCGGATGAGCTGCGCGGCATGTTCCTTGCGCGACCCGCGCGAGCAGGTGTCCACGCTGTACTCGAGCGTGCTGTAGCCGCGCGCGACCTCGGCCACGGCCTTGGCGGCCGACACCGCGAGCGGGGCTCGACCCAGGTTGGTATGGATAACCACACCCGTGGCGTTGACGGCGGGACGCAGGCTCGGCAGCGCGGAGCGATGCGCACGCCACTCGATGGCCGAGGCCAGCTCGCGCTTAGAGCGCGGGGCGGCACCGGCACGAATCGCGGCGCGCTCCTCATCGAGCTCGGCCGTGACGGCGGCATGCACCACCGCGTCGCAGGTCTCCCCCGCCGCCTTCACTACCGGCCACTCGGCAAGCAGCTCGTTGACAGAAGGAATGGCGCGCAGGCGGGCGCGCACCTCATCGGACATGTTCTGGCTATCGCTCATGTGCGGCCTTTCAAAAGAAACGTGGATCAGTCGAATACATCAGCTGAGTCAATTACTCGTCATTATCCTCGCGCGCCGTGATTTTTTCCACGCGAACGGCGTTTTCCTGGGTGAGCGCGGCACCCGTCAACGGGTCCCAGCGCAGCGGCGTGTGGTCGAGTGGCCCGACGCCCAGGGCCTGAGCGCCACCGGCATCGGCGTCAAACGAACGCCCACCGGGGGCGGCCGAGGTGAAGATGCACGCCGGATGCAGATACGGCGTCGTCTCCACGCGCACGCGATCGCGGCCCATGTCGCTCACAAGCTCGACAACCTCGCCATCGGCGATACCCATGTGAGCGGCGACATCGGCGTTCATCTGCACGGCGTCCAAGTCCGACCCCGCCTCGGCGGCACCGGCCGCTGCGAGCCTGCGCGAGGTATGCGACTCAAAGGGTCGATTGCCACTAATGAGGCGAAACATCCCCGGGTTGGGCTCCACCATCGGCGCGATCCAACCTGGCACGCGTCCCATGCCGGCACGCTCCCATACATCACTTGCCAGCGCAATCTTGCCGCCGGCAAGCGGAATCACCGGCTCACCCGTGCGCGACGGCAGTGCCACGCCCGTATCGGCCCAACCGCGCTCCTTAAGTGCAGCAAGATCAATCCCAAACGGAGCCACCTGAGAAGCGGCCAGATCGTCGGACGTAAAGTCGAAGCACTCGCCAACGCCGCAGGCCGCAGCCAGCCCGGCAAAGATCTCCCGCCCCGGTCTCGTGTCGTCATGCTGCACAGGCAGCACGGCGTTGCGGTAGAACACGCGCGCATCGTTAGCGCCCACGACCGTGCCTACACCGCGGTCGACCTCCAGATACGTCACGTCGGGCAGCACAAAGTCAGAAGCACGCGCCGTCTCGGACCAGCGAATGTCAATCGTCACGAGCAAGTCGAGCTGCTGCAAAATACCCAACCAAGCCTGTGCATTGCCATAGCCCGCACCAGGGTTACTGGCATAGACGATGAGCCCACGCAAATCGCCGGCAAGAATCGACTGACCGATGGTCGTGCACAGGCCGCGCATCGGATCGACCAGTGGATAGCGTTCGGACCCCAACTTGGGCTCACGCGGCATCGACGGCGTCGCGAAACGCGTAGGGTCCAAATCGCCCAACACAAGCGGCGTGGGCGGGTTGAGGGCACCGCCCTCATGCCCGATGCAGCCCAGCAGCACATCGACCAAGCAGATAGCGCGCGCGGTCTGGGTGCTATTGGCATACGCGATGCCGATGCCACCATGAAAGCCTGCATCCACCACAGCGGCAGGCGCGGCGGCAGCTAGCTCGCGCGCCGTGGCGACAATCTCTGCGGCCGGCACGTCGCACATCGACTCGGCCCACTCGGGCGTCCAAGCACTGGCCGCCTGCGCCAGCTCGTCAAAGCCTGTGGCGTAGCGGTCCACGAACTCGTGATCGTACAGGTCCTCGGATACCAGCACATGTGCGATACCCAGCAGCAACGCCAGATCGCATCCAGGACGTACGCGCAGCCAGCGGTCGGCAAGCGCGGCCGAGCCGCTGCGCCGGGGGTCAACCACGATGATCTTCGCCCCGCGCCGGCGCGCATCGTTGAGCGCGTCAACGGCCCCCATCGTCGACGAATCGACAATGGAACGCCCCAGGTACATAATGCAATCGGTATGCGCAAGGTCGGAGGCGGGGCTATAGCCCAGGCTGTGCTCCCAACCGGTAAGTCTGCTTACCTCGCAGGCGCCATCGGCACCGTACACGTTGGGCGAGCCCAGCGCATGCATAAAGCGATAGGCCCAGTAGCGGTCGAACGAGGGCACACCAAGTGTCATGCCCAGCGCACGGGGCCCGCGCTCGTCAACAATTCCCAAAAGACGCTCGGCAATCTGAGCAAACGCCTCGTCCCAGGTAATCGCATCAAACCCCGAGCCATCCCGGCGGCGTCGCATGGGGTGCAAAATCCGGTCGCGCTCGTCAAACGGCATTGCCAGGCGATGGCGCCCGCGGGCGCACAGGGCACGCGCCGCGCACGGATGTCCCGGCACCGGCAACTCGGCCACCACGTGACCGTCCTCAACGCGTGCCGCAAAGGCGCAATCGGCATAGCATCCCCCGCATGTCGTCACCACGGAGCGACCGTCATGCATAGCTCTCGATGCCATCTCGATTATTCCTTCCAGCTCAGGGGTTCATGCCCCGCCGCACCACAGCCCTGCCACCAGCTGCCGCGACGCAAAGCCCGCTGCATCTACCGCAGCAAGACACGAAGAGCCTCCCAAAAGGCAAACGCCCCTCGGGAGGCCCGTACGTCATTCCAGCTTATTACGCCTCGGACTTCTTGGCGTAGACAAACCAGTAGCCGAGCGCGATCAGAACCGCGCCGCCCACGATGTTGCCCAGCGTGGCGGCGGACAAGTTAAACGCAATGCCCGCAGCGTTGAGCGCATCGGCGCCGGCGACGTCGGCACCATAGCCGCACGCGTGCATCACGGCACCCATAGGCAAAAAGTACATGTTGGCGACGCAGTGCTCAAAACCGCAGGCCACAAAGGCGGCGATGGGCAGCAGAATGCCCACAACCTTATCGACCACGGTCTTACCGGCGGTACCGATCCACACGGCCAGGCACACAAAGATGTTGCACAGGATGCCGCGGAAGAAGATCGTCACCCAGTCGATTGTCACCTTGCCGGCGGCGACGCTCACCATGGAGTTGGCGACCGCCTCGCCGTTGAGCTTATAGATGCCGGCCATGTACACCAAAAAGACGATGAACAGGGCACCGACAAAATTGCCGACCCACACGACGACCCAGGCCTTAAGCATCTGAACCAGGGTGATCTTTTTGCTCTTGAGTGCGCAGACCATAAGCGAATTGCCGGTAAACAGCTCGGCGCCGCACACCAGCACGAGCACCAGGCCCAGGCAAAAGCACAGACCGCCCACGACGCGCTGAGCGCCCCAGCCCAGCGTGCTGTCGCTCAAGAACACGGTAAAGAACAGGCCGCCGAAGGCGATAAACGCGCCGGCGAACATTGCCAACAGAAAGGCCTTAGCGACCGGCAGGTTAGCCTTGGTCACGCCGGCGGCCTCGGTCTTGGCCTCGATCGCGGCGGGCGCCAGGCAATCGGGAGAGGGGTACTCCACCTTGGAATCTGCCATGTCAATCACTTCTTTCCTAATCAGCAGGAACAAGCGCTCCTATTGCTCTTGCCCCAAGCGGACAAAGTGGGAAAAGTCGTTGGCGGCCACGGCGTCGTACACGGCGTCGACGGCCTCAAAGACTTCCGGGGACATGGGGTTGTAGAACTCCGTGTCGCCCGGCTGAATCCCGACGAAGACGATATCATCACACGATTGCTCAATCTCTTCGATCAGAATCGACAAGGGAAGCGAATGCGTGGTGAACATCGACTTGCGGGCCACATCGTGTTTGTCGAGCAAGCGGATGGCGCCGACGGGCAGCGCCATGTCGGCGGCATCGACCAAAACCAAACGCGGCGGACGCTCGCGCTTGACCTCGATGATGTCATCCTCGGGCGTCTGACCGCCGTCGATGGTGTACCAACCGGCGATAGGCGTGTCCTCCATCTTTTTGGAGAGCACGGGGCCGGCGGCATCGTCGGCGCGCAGCACGCTTCCCGCCGTGAGCACGATACCCGCAAATGGGGCTCCGTTCACACGACCATCCACAACGCGACCCATTACTGCAACCTTCCCGTCAGATACACGCCCGACACATCGCGCACGCGCTCAACCAGATCGCGGAACTTCATCAGAAACGCGACCTGTTGGGCATGCAGGCCAAAGTCGTCGTCGAACACCGAGATGCCGGCCTTGGCCGACCCGCGAAAACCGCGCTCGTCGAGTAATGTGTCGCAGGCCTCGAGCAGCGACGGCACCGCCGCCTTGTCGAGCTGGCACTCGCCAAAGAAGCGAATGGCCTCAAACTTAGTCCGGGCCTCCCCCTCCGGCAACGCGTCGACGAGCGAATAGAACACATCCACCGGCACCGACAGACGCGGCTCAAAGCAGTCGAGCACGCCGGTGTGGTGGCCCACGGCGAGCGTGTAGTACAGCACGTCGCAGGCCTCCTGGGGAACGTCTTCCTCGGTCTCCACAAACTTACGCGTGAGCTCGTAAAAGACCACCTGGTCGGGCGCATGGCCCAGGCAGGGGTCGGCGACGCCCTCGGCGGCCTCGTCGCTTGCGCGCGAGGCATCGCCAAAGGAGCCGCCGAGCATACCGGGGCCCGCGAAGTAACCAGAGCGGTCCGTGAGCTCCATCTAGCGACCTCCGGCCAGCACCAGATCCTGCAGCGCCGAGTACACCTCGACGCGGCGCGGATCGTCCTGCTTGTCGATGAGCAGCGCCATGGCACCGCGGATATCGCCCTTGGGCGCGCCCTCGAGCGTATCCATAAACTCGTTGGCCAGGTCGCGGCCGTAACGGTAGCCGCTCATGGCGCGAGCTTCGCGCTCGATGGCAACACGCAGCTTGTACGGCACGCCGGGGTGCAGGATATCGGCCTGCTCGTCGGCGGCCTCCACCGTGGTCTCGGCATGGAGCTTTTGGTCCAGCAGGCCAAGTGCCATGGCAAAGCCGTAGACGGTCTGCGCGGGGCTGGGCGGGCAGCCGGGGATGTAGACATCGACCGGCAGAATCTTGTCCGTGCCTCCCCAGACGCAGTAGTTGTCGTAGAAGATGCCGCCGGTGCAGCCGCACGCGCCATAGGACACCACGATCTTGGGATCGGGTGCGGCCTCAAAGGCGCGCAGGGCCGGCATGCGCATGGCACGCGTCACGGCACCGGTGTACAGCAGCACGTCGGCGTGACGAGGCGAGGGCACGACCTTGATGCCAAAGCGCTCGACGTCGAAGACGGGCGTGATGGAACCGAAGATCTCGATCTCGCAGCCGTTGCAGCCGCCGCAGTCAACACGGTAGACGTAAACCGAGCGCTTGATCTTCTTAAGAAGGGTCGCCTTGGCCTTCTCGATGCTCTCGTCGAGCTCGATCTTGGTCGGGCGGTACTGGAGCCGCTCGGGCAAAAGCGTGGGTTCGGCCATGGTTACTCCTCCTTCGTTTCAAAATCCATGATGATGCCCTCGACCGGCTCCAGACCGGCGGGAATCTCGGGCGCATCGGGGTTGAGCTCGCGGTCGATATACTCCGGGTTCACGCCGTGGCCGCCCAGATACTCCATGCCGGGGCCCTGGGGCTCACCGGACGCAAGCGTCTCGTTGGCAGCCATGCCAGCAGCGTTGCCGGTCTTTACGGCCGAGGCGGCGCGCAGGGCGTCGAGCTCGCGCTTGCACTCCTGGCACATACCGACGGTACGGGCAGCCTGCTCGGCCTCCATGCCGCCGGCCTTTTGCAGCAGGCGCTTGGCGTAGTCGATCTCCTTGTGCGGGGCAAACGGCTTGCCGCAGCGCGAGCAGTGCTCGAGCGTATAGACGCTCTTGCTGGTGAGGTCGTCCTTGCTCATGACGGCCAGCTCAAACTCCTCGGTGAGCTTGATGGCCTCCATGGGGCAGGCTTCCTCGCAGCGGCCGCAAAAGATGCAGCGACCGTAGTCGATCGACCAGGTGATGGTATCGGCCGCAAGGTCGGTGTCCATGCGAATGGCATCGGCCGGGCACGCCACGCCGCAGGCACCGCACGCGATGCAGAGCTCGGCGTTGTGCTCGGGCTTGCCGCGCATGTCCTTGTTGGTGGGAAACGGCGCAAACGGGTACTTGACCGTCGCGTCGCCGGCCTTAGCGTTGACCTTCCAAAGCTTCAGCATATTAGAGCGCCTCCTCATCGAGCGGAGCGGCCATGGTGCCCTCGCCCGCAAGCGGCGACTTGTCGCGCCAGACGTTCTCGAACTGCTCCTTGTCGAGCACATGGTCGCGCTTGGCAGCGACATCGGTCACCGTCACGCGGTCGGTGCAGGAGTAGCACGGGTCAAGCGAGCCGACGATCAGCGCAGCGTCGCCCACGGTGTTGCCGCGGAACATGTAGCGCAGGACCGGCCAGTTGCTGTACGTGGCGGCCTTGGCGCGCCAGCGGTAGCACTTCTGGTTGTTGCCGAGCATGGCCCAGTGCACGTCCTCGCCGCGCGGCGCCTCGGTGGCGCCGATAGCGTACTTGTGCGGGGTGTACTCCCAATCCGTGGTGAGGATGGGGCCCGACGGGCAGTTCTCGAGCATGGTCTCGATCATGTCGATCGAATCGTAGACCTCCTGGATGCGAACGGCGGTACGGCCGAAGGCATCGCAGGTGTCTGCCGTGGCAGCATGCATCTTTTGGACGTCCGGATCGGCGTAGCCGTCGAAGGGATGGTCAAAGCGCACGTCGCGGGCATAGCCCGAGCCACGCATGAGCGGGCCGACCGGCGAGAAGTCGCGTGCGATCTTGCGGTCCAAGATGCCGATGCCACTCGTACGCTCAATAAAGTTGGGCGTGGAGAGCAAGACGTCGACGAGCTCCTGAACCTCGGAGCGCAGCTGGTGGATGGTCGTCAGCGTGGAGAGCTTCTGCTCGGCCAAAATGTCGCGACGCACGCCGCCGATCACGTTGAGGCCGTAGGTCTTGCGGTGACCGGAGAGTTTCTCGGCCAGGTCCATGGACTTCTCGCGGACGCGGAAGAACTGCTGGAAGCCGGAGTCGAAGCCCGTGTAGTGAGACGCCAGGCCAATGTTGAGCAGATGCGAGTGCAGGCGCTCGACCTCGAGCATGATGGCGCGGATGTACTGGGCGCGCGGCGGGACATGAATGCCCTGGGCGCGCTCGACGGCCTCGGCATAGGCCACCGAGTGGGCGCAGCCGCAGATGCCGCAGATGCGGTCGGCGAGGAACGTCACGGCGTCATAGTTCAGGCGCGTCTCGGCGACCTTCTCCGTGCCGCGGTGCACGTAGAACAGGCGGTAGTCGGCGTCGACGATCGTCTCGCCCTCAACGAACAGGCGGAAGTGGCCGGGTTCGTCGGAGGTAATGTGCAGCGGGCCCATGGGGACGAGCGTCGTCTCCTTGCCCTTGGTGTCGGCCAAGAATTCGTAGTTTTCCATGTCGCTCGCGGGGGCGGGGCGGAAACGGTAATCCATCGAATCCTTGCGCAACGGATACAGCCCGCTTGGCCAATCGTCGGGAAGCACCAGGCGACGGCGGTCGGGCAGACCCTCGGGAATCAGGCCGAACATGTCGCGCAGCTCGCGCTCGCCCCACACGCAGGCGGGGACGAACGGCGTCACGGACGGGAACGTCATCTTGGCGGGATCGACCTCGGCGCGGACGGTCACCCAGCCGGGATCCTCCCCCTCCATGGAGATGACGTAGTACACGGCGTAACGGCCGCACAGGCTGCGCTCATCGTTGCCGATGATCACGGGAATCCAGCCGTAGCGCTCGTAGTACAGGTAGTGGACGGCCTCGGGCAGCTTGTCCTGCTTGACGGTAATCGTCAGCTGGTCCTCGCACTGCCACTCGACCTTCTCGATAGCGCCCGGCACTGCAGCACGCAGGGCCTCGACGTGGCTTTCGCAGCGACGAGCGTAGTCCTTCTTTTCAGGTTCTGCCATGGTGCTAATTCACCTCACTTGTCTTGGTCTGGGAACTGAACACCATGCGGTAGAGAGGGGCCTCGTGGAGCTCTTCGACGCTCTGGTTCAAAACGACGGACGTTGCATCCTCGACGCCGCTCGTGATGGCGACCGGGGTGGCGATACCGAACCACATGACCACGATCGCGAGGGCGATCTCGGGGATGATCATGAGGGCGGGCACCTCGTGGCGCTTCATGCCCTCGGGCGCCTTGCCGAAGATGGACTTGAGCGCGATGCCGGTAAGGGCGAAGTACACGCCGGTGAGGCCGATGGCCACGAGCACGACCACCCAAATGGGACCGGACTGAACGCCGGCCACGAAGGTGAGGAACTCGGAGATGAACAGGGCGAACGGCGGGAAGGCGGCGAGCGCGAGCAGGGCGATGATGGTGAGCGCTGCCGTGACGGGAGCGATCTCGACGACGCCCTTGATCTTGTTCAGGTCGCGGGTGTGGTAGATGTGCTGGATGTTACCGGCCATGCAGAAGGCGAGCGCCTTCGTGAAGCCGTGGAAGATGCAGTGCAGCAGGCAGGCGGCGATACCGAGCGGGCCACCGATACCCAGGCACAGCGCGACCACGCCGACGTTGTCGACGGAGGAGTACGCGAAGCGGCGCTTGATATCGTCCTGCTTGAAGATGCACAGGGCAGCCACCAGGATGGACAGCGTGCCCAGGATGAGCAGGAGCGTTCGCGGATAGGTGTCGCCCACCGTGATGATGGACAGGGAGTAGAAGCGGATGATCACCAGCATGGCGCACTTGAGCAGCACGCCCGAGAGCAGCGCGGAGACCGGGCTCGGAGCCTGGGAGTGCGCGTCGGGCAGCCAGGTGTGCATGGGGAACAGGCCCGCCTTGGTGCCGAAGCCGATGACGATGAACGCGAACGCGAGGCGCACGAGCATCGGGTCGAACTGGTCGGCGTAGGGCATGATGGAGGTGAGGAAGGCGGCCTCATGCGCGTTGGGCATGATATCGGCGGCGTTCGCGTAGATGAGCAGCGTGCCGAACAGGCCGAAGGCCACACCGGCGGTGCAGACCATCGCGTACTTCCAAGACGCCTCGAGCGCCTGCTTGTTCTTGTAGATGCCCACGAGGAACACGGTCGACAACGTGGTGGCCTCGACCGCCGCCCAGGTGAGGATGATGTTGTTGGACAGGCAGGCGAGCAGCATCGTGAAAACGAACAGGCTAAACAGCGCGTAGTACTGCTTGGTGCGCTCGGCCGGCATGGTCTTCTCCTCGATATCGATCTTGATATAGGAGATGGAGTACACGCCGGTGATGAACCCGATGATGCCTACCAGAAGGACGAAGATCGACGAGAGCGAATCGAGATGGAGCCACAGGCCCAAAGCGTCGATATTCTGCCCACTCGAGAGCATGGTTCCCGCGGTGACGACCGAAAGGACGAGGGTCGCCGCGACGGAGATGGTGTTGAGCCCCGCAAAGACGCTGTAGGACGTCGTCTTGGGGAGCGCAGCCATAATCAGGGAGAACACGAGGGGACAAGCGAGCAGGGCGACCGTCAGCATTGAAACATCCATGGCCTACCCCTTCAATTCGGACAGGTCGTGGGAGTCGAGCGACTTGGTGTCGTTCCAGATCCTCACGACGACGGCGGACATGATGATGACGGCGAAAATGGCGTCGGTGGCGATGCCGATCTCGATGATCTCGGGGGCCGTGGGCGCGAGCAGGGCGAGCGTCACGTGGCTACCGTTCTCCATAAGGCAGTACCCGAAGATTTGCTTGAGGATGTTGCGCTGGGAGATGATGCACGTGAGGCCGACGAAGAAGTGCGCGAAGCTGATGGCGAGGGCCGGAGTAGCCACCTCAGCGGTGGGCAGGCTCAGGCGCGTGACCACCGCGAAGCAGATGGCCACCTCCAGACCGGTGAGGATGATGGTCCAGGCCGGCTTGATGGAGGAGGTCAGCGTGCTATCGGCAGGCGAACCCATCTTTTTGTAGGCACGGTTGAGAATGAACGGAACGAGGATCACCTTGGTGACGAAGGCCGACGCGGCCCACATGAGAAGCTCGGTGGCACCGGTGGTGAGGCCCAGGGTGAGCAGCACGCCCACCAGGACAACCGACTGGATCGCGTACCACTTGATGGCGGACGGGATGGTCTTCGAGACGACCACCATGGTGGAGGTCACGATCAGAAGACCGCCCAGGATATTGACTAACGAATAACCCATGTCCTACCTCCTAACCCATCCAACTAGAGGACAGAGGACCGGCGACGACGACCATGATCATGAGGACGACGAACACGAACGCCATGGCGCGCGGAAGGGGCTGGCCGGCGGCCACGGTCTCGCTCGGCTCACCGGGCAGGACCTTACCCATCCAACGCAGGAACCATGCGAAGGTGGCGACGGTCTCGACGACCATGACGCACACGAGGACGAAGATGACCGTGTTGGAAGCACCAACCGCGAAGCCACCGGAAATAATCTGGAACTTGGAGAAGAACGTGCTCATGGGGGGCACGCCGGCGATAGCGGTCGCGGCGACCGCGAAGCCCACGCCCGTGACCGGGTACTTCTTCATGAGGCCCTGGATCTTGGGCAACATACGGGTTCCCAGCGTGAAGCTGAGGGAGCCGGCGATGAGGAAGAACAGGGTCTTGGTGAACGCGTGGTTGAAGATGTGCTCGACGGCGCCGTTGAACGCCATCTGGCTTCCGAACACGGAGAGGCCCAGGCCGAAGAACACGTAGGCGAGCTGCGCGATCGTCGAGAAGGCGAGCAGGCGCTTCATATCCTTCTGGGGCAGGTACATGAGGAAGCCGAAGAGCATGGTCACGACGGCGTCGATGATGGCGACCCAACCGACGATCTCGGGGATATCGCCGGCACTCGCAAGAGCGCGGGCGAACACGCACACGCCGACCTTCACCATGGACGCGCCATGGAGGTAGGCGGAAACGGGCGTGGGGGCCTCCATTGCGGAGGGCAGCCACATGTAGAGCGGGAACTGGGCGGACTTGGCCCAAGCGGCGAACAGGATGAGCAGCAGCACGACGGTCTTCATACCGGAATCGAGCTGGGAGATCGCGCTCAGCGCGAACGTGCCGGTTCCGGCGAACAGGAAGGCCGCGCCGATGTAGAGTCCCAGAGCGCCGATATGGGTGATGATGAGCGCCTTCATACCGGCCTTCTTGGCCGTGGGCGTCATGTAGTAGCTGATGAGGCCCCAGGAGCACACGCCGGTGATCTCGAAGAAAACGAGCTGGCCGACGATGGTGGAGCTGTAGGCGAGACCGGCCATGGCGCCGATGAACGTGGAGAAGTACACGTAGAAGCGGCGACGGGGCGCGTCGGGATGCTCCTTGTTCTTATCGCTCATGTACGGGAACGAATAGATGACGACGAGCAGGCCGATAGCGACGAACGCGGGTGCGAGCAGCGTGCTCATCCGGTCGAATATGAAGCCCATGACCAAGGTCTGGCCCATACTCGCCCAGGTTACATCGACCGCGTTCATGCCGTTTCCGGCAAACGTCGCGGCCAAGCCAACGGAAGCGACCGTGGCGATGCCGCCGGCAAAGGCGCAGATCCATTTAGCGTAGGGACGCGGCAGCATGACGATGAGCAGGGAGCCCAGCATGGGGACGGCGATCGCCACCATGGCAAAGAGGGACAAGCTCGATTCGATTGACATAGTTTCTCCCTTCTCCCTACACGCCTACGACGACGAAGACGAACGCGAGGACCGCGATGCCGACGACGGCCCAGGTCTGGTTACCGAGCACCTTGAAGCGCGAACGGGAAACGGAGTTCTCGAGCACGCCGCAGACAACGAAATCGACCAGGCACTTGACAAGGAAGACAACGGCGCCCACGAGAGCGGTGACGCCGATGGTCGCGGGCTCTCCCCAGGGGATGAAGATGGAGGTGAACCAAGCGACGACCACGATCTGCTTCATGCCCATGGCGAGCTTCATCATGGCCAGGGACGGGCCGGAGAGCTCGGCGAGCGGGCCCTCCTGGAGCTCCTGCTCGGCTTCGGCCTGATCGAACGGAAGCTTGCCGAGCTCCATATAGCAGGCGGCCGCGAAGGCGACGCCGGCGAGGATGACGGCGACGACGCTCGAGACGTTGCCCGTAACGATGTGCTGACCCATGGTCGCAATGTCCGTGGAGCCGCACACGATGGCGACGGTAAACAGCGCGATGAGCATGGACGGCTCGATGAGCACGCTCATGAGGAGCTCGCGGATACCGCCGAAGCCCGCGTAGGCGTTGGAGGAATCCACGCCGGACAGCGCGAAGAAGAAGCGGGACAGCGCGAGCGCGTACATGATGGTGATGGCGTCACCAAAGACGGGCATGGGGCTCTGGAGCGTGAACATGGGCAGGCCCATGGCGAGCATAAACGACACCGCGAGGAACAGCGGCGGCATGATGCGCAGCACGAAGCTCGAGTCGGAACTCACGGACTCGGGACGCGCCATGAGCTTCGCGAGGTCCCGGTAATCCTGAAGGATGGACGGACCGCGGCGATTGTGCATCTTCGCGCGAATCACACGGGCGAGGCCGGAGAAGAAGGGCGCGACCAGCATGACCACGAGGCCCTGCGCCATCGCAAGAACGATGTTCATAATATCCTCTCCCCTCTCTAGACCATGACCACGGCGAGCACGAGGAAGACCACGAGCGCCGCGACGATGTAGCAGATGTATACGGAGTAGTTGCCGCCCTCGATCTTGGAGGCGAGGCCGGCCAGCTTGTCGGCACCCTCGCTCGGTGCATCGACCAGGAAACGGTCGGGCAGGGGCTCGACGCCCTGGGCGACACCGGTGAGCTTCTGGAACACGTGCGCGATGGACCAGCAGATCTTGGTGCATACCTCGCGCAGGGTGTAGAGCGGGCCCATGAAGAGCTCTACGTCTGACGCGAAGCTCGTGGCGACGACGGGCATGTGCTCGTTGGGCTCGTAGCCGCACGCCCAAGGGTCGGTCTTCTTAGCGGGGGCCTTGGCGCCGAGGCAGGACCTCAACGCGAACGCGAGGCCGGTGAGGACCACGAGCGCGATGGCGATCGCGGGGGTGGAGGTGGCGGCACCGGAAATCTCGTTCACGAGAGACACGCCCGAGGTGGCTGTGACGGCGGAGCCGGCAAGCACGCTCTGGGCGACGTCGCCCAGAACCGGGGCGATGACCGGGGAGCCGATTCCCAGTACCACGCAGATGGCCGCGAGGAGCATCTGCGAGAACAACATCGGAGCCGGGGACTCCTTGGCGTTCGCGGCCTCCTGGGAACGAGGGCTGCTCGCGAACGAGACGCCGTAGGCCTTCACGAAGCACGTGACGGCCAGGGCACCGGTGATGGCGAGGGCGGCCGCGGAGGCGACGGCGAACACCATGACGACCGGGGCGGAGAGCGTCGAGATGTTGAACAGGGACTGGTAGGTGAACCACTCGGAAACGAAGCCGTTGAGCGGCGGGATGGCCGAGATGGCAAGGGCACCGATGAGGAAGCAGACGGCCGTGACCGGCATGCGGCGGAACAGACCGCCCATCTTCTCCATGTTGCGCGTACCCGTGGCATAGAGCAGGGAGCCCGCGCCGAGGAACAGCTCGCCCTTGAACATGGCGTGGTTGAGCGTGTGGTAGAGGGCGGCCATGAGCGCGATCGTCGCGATGACGTCGTTGCCCAGGGCGTGCGCCGTCATGGACGCGCCGACACCGAGCAAGATGATGCCGATGTTCTCGACGGAGTGATAGGCAAGCAGGCGCTTGATGTCGTGCTCGTGGAGGGCGTAGACGACGCCCAGGACCGACGAGATGGATCCGAAGACCAGGACCATGAGGCCCCACCAGAGCTGGACGCCCGAACCCGCGAGCAGGTCGAGACCGACCTTGAGGATTCCCAGGATGCCGATCTTGATCATGCCGCCGGACATGAGGGCGGACACGTTGGACGGCGCCTCGGGGTGCGCCTGGGGCAGCCAGGAGTGCAGCGGGATTATACCGGCCTTTGCGCCGAATCCGAAGAACGCGAGGACGAAGCACGCGGAGGAGACGGCGGGTCCAAAGTCATGCGTACGGAAATCACTGAAGCTGAAGGAACCGCCCACGCCGTTGGTCATGAGCAGGAAGCTCGCCATGATAAGGACAAAGCCCACGTGCGCGATGACGAAGTAGAGCCAACCGCCCCTAATGGAGTTCTTGTTCTCCTCGATAACGACAAGGAAGTAGCTCGTAAGGGACATGAGCTCAAAGGCAACCAGGAACCAGAACACGTTGTCGGCGGTAATGACGAGCATCATCGAGGCGACGAAGGTGTTCATGAAGAAGCCGGCGCGCCCGACCTTGCCCGGGTACTCGTCGAAGTAGGACAGACCGTAGATGAAGCCCGCAAAGGCGAGAATCGAGATGAGGACCACGATCAGGCCCGCAAGGCCGTTGAGCAAGAGCTCGAGACGGGCGAACGGGAAAAAGAAGACCGTGTTGAGGGACGAAACGTCGCCAAGCACGGCCTCGAGGCCCGCGATGAACGACAGCACGGCCGCGACGGCGCCGATCAGGCAGCCGGCGGTCTTGGCGGCGTTGTCGGCCTTAATCAGCAGAACCGAGGCGAGCGCACCGATGCACGAGACGGCAAGCGATGCGATAAACAGCGTCATGCTATCCATTGTTTACGCTCCCTTCTGCTTTCTCGGACAGACCCTGGGCCACAGCGGTAACGTCGACGACCGGACCGTTTTCGATCGAGCGCAGGCGCTTGGCCTCGTCGAGCTCGCGATCGGCCGCGCCGCCCATGACGGTCAGCGCCTTGGTGGGGCACGCCGCCACACAATGCGGACCGTCCGGATCGAAGGCGCACAGGTCGCACTTAACAGCGCAGGTGTACTGGCCGGGAGCCCACGTAAGCAGGCTGCTCAGGGACTTAGGATACGAAGGCGTCGGGTCGCACATGCCTGCGACACCGGCGATAGACGTGCCATCGGGATGGATGGCTCCGAAGGGGCACGCGATGGCGCACAGCCTGCACCCGATGCACTCCTGCTCCTTGACGTGGATGCGATCGCCATCGTGCTCGATGGCATTCACCGGGCAGACCTCGGCGCAGGGGGCACCCTCGCAATGGTGGCAGGCAAGGGCGGCCGAAATACCGCCGGTCTTCACGAGCGCCAGGCGCGGCGTATCCTGAAGACCCTGCATCCGGTGGGCGTCGGCACAGGCGGACTGGCATGTTCCGCAGCCGATGCACCTCTCCGGGTTGATGTCGATGAAGCGGTTCATCCCCACTTCCTTTCAAAATAACGGGCCGGGCTCCCGAACGTACGGGACGCCCGGCCCAAAAAGCCAACGAGAACGGGACTACACGATTTGATTCACGTGCGTCTCGTCGTCGAACTTGGCGGCGCCGGGCTCAACGTCCTGGGGAGCGGCGGCGTCGACCAGAGCCTGCTTGAGCTCGGTGTACTGACGCTCCACCTCGCCCTCGGCCCAGACCTGGTCGGCGATAGCGTCGACCTGGCAGGCGGAGAACTTGTCCTCGGGCGTATGCGAGACCGGGTCGACCTTGTGAATGGTCAGCTCGTTGCACTTGCCGATCCACCACTGGTAGGTCATGTAGACCGTGCCCTTGTTGATGCGATCGCTCACGTCGGCGCGGCTGTATACCTGGCCGCGGCGGCTGTGAATCGAGACGATGTCGCCGTTCTTGATGCCGCGCGCCTGGGCGTCCGCGGGATTCATACGGACAAAGCCGGGCTCGTCGGCGAGCAGCGCCAGCGTCTTGCAGTTGCCGGTCATCGAGCGGCAGCTGTAGTGGCCGACCTCGCGGACGGTGCACAGGATGAGCGGGTACTCATCGTCGGGAAGCTCGGAGGGTGCCTCCCAGTCGTGCGCCATCAGGTTGGCGCGGCCGTCCTTGGTGGTGAACTTGCCACCAGCGAACATGTCGGGCGTACCGTGGTCGTTCACATCGGTGCTCTTGACGGGCCACTGGGCGTAACCGCCCTCGGGAGCCATCTTCTCGTAGGTCGCGCCCACAAAGTTGGGGCACAGGCTAATGCACTCGTTCCAGATCTGCTCGGTGTTGTCGTAGTGCATGGGGTAACCCATACGCGTAGACAGGTCCGCGAAGATCTCCCAGTCGTGACGGCACTCGCCCTTGGGCGGAACAGCCGCGTCAAAGTGCTGGAAGCTACGGTCGGATGCGGTAAAGACACCCTCGTGCTCGCCCCAAGAGGTGGCGGGCAGAATGACGTCGGCGAGCATGGTCGTCTGCGTCATAAAGATGTCCTGGCAAATGAACAGATCCAGCTCGGAGAGCGTCTTGCGCATACCGGCCGAATCGGGCTCGGTCTGCACCGGGTCCTCGCCGTAGTTGTAGAAGCAGTGCACCTTGCCCTCGTCGACCAGGTGGCCCAGGTCGGTGAGCTTGTAGCCCTCCTCGAGCGGGAGCTTTTCCTCGGGCACGCCCCAAGCCTTGGCAAACTTGGCACGCACTGCCGGGTCGGTGACCTTCTGGTAGCCAGGGTACAGGTTGGGCAGCATGCCCATATCGCAGGAGCCCTGGACGTTATTCTGGCCACGCACGGGCGCGAGGCCGGAGTTGGGTTTGCCGATCTGGCCGGCAACGCAGGCGATGGAGGCGATGGTGTGCACCGTCTTCAGGTTCTGCTTCTGCTGGCATACGCCCATACCCCAGCCAATGATGGCAGAGGGCTTCGCCGTGGCGTACATCTCGGCAGCTTGGTGGATCAACGCGGGCTCGACACCCGTGATGTCCTGTACGGATTCGGGAGTGTAGTTCTTGATGGTCTCCCACCACTCGTCAAAGCCGTTCGTGTGCTCGGCGACGAATTCCTTGTCGTAGAGGCCATCATTGACCAAGCAGTTGGCAAAGGCGTTGAGGAACGCGACGTTGCAACCGTTCTTGATCGGAAGGTAGAGATCGGCGATACGCGCGGTTTCGATATGGCGCGGGTCGGCGACGATGATCTTACAACCCTTTTCTTTGGCTCGCACGATACGCCTTGCGACGATGGGGTGCGAATCGGCAGGGTTATAGCCGAAGAGGAAAATGCAGCCCGCATCCTCCATACCGGGGATGGAGCATGACATGCAACCTGAACCAACCGTGTCCATCAGACCGAGGACAGTAGGGCCGTGTCAAGTACGGGCGCAGTTGTCCACGCTGTGGGTGCCGATGCACGCACGCGTAAACTTCTGCATGACGTAGTTCGCCTCATTGCCGCCGCCTCGCGAAGAGCCGGTGGTCATGACAGCGTTAGGACCATATTCGTCAATTATGGCCTGCATTTTAGATGCGGTGAAATCCAGTGCCTCGTCCCAGCTTACGCGCTCAAGATCCGCGCCCTTAGTGCGACGGATCATCGGGTGCAGTACGCGAGGAGTCAAGATCTTGGTGTCGTTGATGAAGTCGTAGCCGCTCATGCCCTTAAGGCACAGCTCGCTCTGGTTGGTGATGCCGTTGAGCGGTTCGGTACCCACGACCTGGCCGTTTTGGACCAAGAGGTTAAACTGGCAACCGGCGCCGCAGTACGGGCAAATCACTTTATGCTTCTCCATGACACCCTCCTTCCTTTCTCTGCTACCGAATACTCGGTACTTATTTGACAATCATTGGGCCTGTCGCCCGACGCTTACGCCTCGTTTTCGATGGTGGCGCGGGCACGCTCGGCAGTCAGTTCTGCCAGACGCTCCTCGTCTACCAGGGTGAGGCCCTTGGTCGGGCACGCCTCGGCACACGCCGGACCGCCGGGACGGTCCACGCACAGGTCGCACTTGAGCACGAAGCTCTTAGTCTGCGAACCCACGCGAACGTCACCCATCAAGACGGGGACCTGCGTGGTCGCCACGCTCACGGCGCCAAAGGGGCATGCCATGACGCAGCTCTTGCAGCCGATGCAGTTGTCCTCGTTGACGCCGATACGATGGTTCTTTGGATCAAAGAACAAGGCGCCCGTAGGACAGGCCTTCGCGCACGGAGCGTCCTCGCAGTGGTGACATGCCACCGGCGCGGAGATCTCGTAGGTACGCGTTACGCGCAAGCGAGGTGCTGCGATGTTGCCGGGAATATCGTGTGCCTCGATGCACGCCGCCATACAGGTTTGGCACCCAATGCAGCGTGAAGAATCAGCCACGACTCGTTTATTGCCCATGTTGTTCACTCCCTCCTGAATCCCATGCCGGAGAGACCCTGCCGACGTTGCCCCGGACCGCCCGTGGTCCGGCATCGGCGTATCGAGCGCATGCGGCGAAACAGGCACTTCGATAGAATTCCTCCAACGATATACAGGTTAAATATACGCAGTTGCAGGGGGCAAACTTGAGCATAGGCCCTGCAATACGGGTGTATTGCAGGGGTTTTGGCAGGTTGGAATTATTCTCTAGAAGCTATAAAGGTGAGTGTATTACATGCGTAAATCCAGGGGAGATTTCACGCTTGTTTATAAAGGATGTAATACGTTTGATATATATTTCGCGCTCATTAACTTGAGTGCAATAAAGCAGTGGTTATAAGATTGGTTATTATTAGCCAATGTTGTATTTGACCATTCATATTGCACGCTCATTAAGGGGGCCAGTGATGTCATCGACGCAAAAACGAGCCATCCTGCAGGTGCGCATTCGCGAAGAGGACAAACAGCATGCCGAGCGCCTCTACGACGCCATGGGCACATCGCTTGCCGAGGCCGTTCGCCTTTTTGTCGCGCAGAGCATTTTGATGCGCAAGCTTCCCTTTCAGCCGGTCGCCGTGCGCTCAAAGGACGGCACCGCCGCCTATGGATCGCTCAAAGCATATGGGGACCCCAATCGCCGCTCCGAGGAGCGCAATGCCTGGATTGAGTACCTTGCTACAGAATGCGACGATTCGATTTTGGGTCCCGAGGAAGTAGATATCCATGAGTAGCACCATCATCGACGAGACCGTCATCCTACGCTACCTGCTTGACGACGACGAAGTTCTGTCACCGCGCGCCGCCAAGGTCATCGCCACGCGCGCCGCTCGCGTCTACCCCGAGATTATCACGCGCGTCGTGGTCACGCTGCGCGACGTCTATAAGGTTCCCCGCGTTGAGATTGCTGCGGCCATGAAGAGGTTGCTCGATGACGTCATGGTCGACGAGCCCACCGTTGTCGCCCTTGCCGTCAAACTCTTTGGCAAGACCCATATGGACTTTTCCGACTGCCTCCTCGCAGCCCGAACCGCCATCTACAACGATGATGTCGTGAGCTTTGGCAAGCCCATCATCCAAGGCATGATCGATTACCGCCGCAAGCGCCAAACCGCTGCCGACGCCCGCGACCGCGCCGCCGAAGCCCGCAGCCGAAGCACCGACTCCACCATCGACAAGCTCCGCCACCGCCCCCGCAGTTAACCCCATCCCCTCCTAAGTTGCGGTGAAATACGGACTGTTTCATGCCTTTAAAGGCCTCAACAGTCCGTATTTCACCGCAACTTATTGAAGGTGGACCGCGAACGATTTCGCTATCGGGATTCGGCGTAGGGTTTTGTTGTCGGAATGCCGTAACCGCGCATCATGGCACCGAACGATTCTACGTCGTAGGTGTCCGAGAGTTTGAAATGAATGACGTTGTGGCCCATGGCGCGAAGGTTCGCGTCGCGCATGAGGGCCGCTCGATACGTTTTTGCCGCTGCCCGCTCTGGATCATTTTGAGCCTCGTCTTCAAACTTGCCTAGCCCATGCAGCTCTGCCAGCGTCCATGAGCCGTCTGGCATCTGCCAGCCATAATCTGCTAGATAATAGCCAGCGTTTCCCGATCGCGTTATCTCAACTTGAAGCTCAGGCGCGGCAACCCCAGCGAGAATCATCGCTGCTCTCGCCTCGGACTCGCCGCCGTTGTCTGACCTGCAGTCCATATGCTCAAAAACGCCAAAAGCACGCGCGATGCCATGCAGCCCTCGGCAATTTGCCTGCGCATATGCTCGCAGCTCTTCGCGTTCGACATCGTACTCACGGGCCAAGCCATCGACATAGCCCAGTGCATAGCGAAAGGCGCTCGTTCGGGCGATATCAACAACCGTTCGATACGGATCCGTCAGCGTAAACAGACCGAGCCGCCACACTTCGCCCGCCCGCCAGCGCTTGTATTCAACGAACTCATACGTATCACGCCTTGTAGACCGCGGCAGCAGCACTTGCACTTTATCCAGTAGCGTATACGCAGAGCCGATGCCGTAGAGCAGCGCTGCCGTCGATCCGCAAAACACAGCATCCGGTTCAACGACCGCAATAGCGGATGCCAGCTGAAAGATGCGATCTTCAACCCCAAGATTATTCCAATAGACCGGATCCGCATACACATGGTTGTAAAGACGAAGCATGAGCTCTTCCTGCATAAGCTCGCGCGCACGGCGTTCATCCCAAGGATCAATTGTTATAAGCAGCTGTCCATCTTGATGAATTCCAAGGGCCGAGAATAGCATCCTCGCATATGACTGCGGAAAATGTTTGCCTTTATCGAGCATGGCCAACCCCATAACCATCACGGCGGAGAGAATACCATTACGCTATCGCATGCTTCCGTCCGCAGGCCTTGCCAAAAGCTGACCAAAAGCTTGACGCCGCAGGTCAGAGCTTCAAAAAATATTTCCACTCTCGGTAGACGGTCGCTACGACCCTCCCAACGGCATCAAAATCCAACCTTACAAATAGTTGCGGTGAGATACGGACTACATGGGCCATAAAAGCCGAAAAACAGTCCGTATTTCACCGCAACTTAGGGGGGGGATGTGGAGTCCCCGGCATGTATATGAAAATGGCTCTGGTCCCAAAAGGAACTAGAGCCATTCATCTATCTTGTGGAGCGGGCGACGGGAATCGAACCCGCGTCATCAGCTTGGAAGGCTGGGGTTCTACCATTGAACTACGCCCGCAAGATATGGTCGGGACGACAGGATTTGAACCTGCGACATCCTGCTCCCAAAGCAGGCGCGCTACCAAACTGCGCCACGTCCCGAAGGTGTTGAGCAGCTAAGGTCTAAACCTTGCGTGTCCCAAAGCGAAGGAAATTATAGGGTAGACTCCCCGCCTGTGCAAGCATTGAAGCCTTAGCTCCTCGAATGTGCGACAAAACGACTATGGAGCAGACCGATCACAAATGCCAACACGGCGACCGGCGCCCACGCGGCTCCAATGTCCGCAAGCGGCAACGCATCGAACGGCAGCCACGCGCCAGCAAAGAACGCATCGCGGACCGAAGTGATTACGCTCTGCACCGCGACAACGCCGCCGACCCAGACCCACACCTGCGGATGCGCATCACAAAAGCCGTGCACCAGGCCCATAAGTACCAGCACAATGGCAACGGGATACAGAGCATTGAGCATAGGCACCGAGAACATAAGGATCACGTCGAGGCCCACGTTGGAGAGCACGCACGAAAATGCGGCGAACACAAAGGCGAGAACCGCAAAGGGACGGCGCATGGCCTCCTCGGAAGCCTCCGCTCCCCCTTCGACCACATACGTCTCGCAGAAGTAACGCGAGCAGCAGCTGATGAGGCCGATGCACACGTTCATGCAGGCAAGGAAAAAGATCGCAAAGACCACGACCGTGCCGACAAGGCCAAAGTGCATGGAGGCAGAGCGGGCAAGGATGGCGGCGCCGTTGGTGGCATCGGGCATCACGGTGCCGAGCTGCATACCGGCAAGGCCCAAGCCGCAGTAGATGATGGCCATGAGCACGCCGGCGATCACACCGGAACGCGAAATCTCGAAGGCCACGCGCTTGTCATCGGTAACACCCAACTCGTGGATGGTCTCGGCGATGATGATGCCGAAGGCGAGCGACGCGAGCAGATCCATGGTCTGATAGCCAGTCAGAAAGCCCTGCACGGCAGCACCGGCATTGTAGGGAGCCTGCGGCGCGGCAGCGGGACCCAGCGGCGAGATCACGGCGGCACCCACGACCAGCACGATGAGCGCAATGAGCGCGGGACCCGTAATGCGCCCGAGCACGCGCGTGATAACGCCCGGACGCAGCGTGAGCGCAAACGCGACGACAAAGAAGCCAACGGCAAACACCAGGCGAGCCGTGCCGAGCGAGACGCCCTCGGGCAGCAGCGGCACCAGCATCTCGAAGGCCGTGGAGCTCGTGCGCGGAATAGCCAGGCACGGGCCGATGGCCAGATACACCGCCGCAACAAAGAACTCGCCAAACTTAGGATGCACGCGCCCAGCCAGCTCGCGGGCCGTGCCGGCGAGCGCGACGGCGATAAAGCCCATGACGGGCAGGCCGATGGCGGCGATGAGAAAGCCAAGCATGGCGACCGGCGTGGCAGAACCTGCCTGCAGCGCCAGCAGTGGCGGAATAATGAGGTTGCCGGCGCCAAAGAGCATCGAGAACAGGGCGATGCCGACGGTAATGACATGGTCGGAGCGCAGACCGCGCGGGGCGGATGAAGCCATGGGTCCACCTTTCGAATCGAAACAAAAACGGGACGGACAAAAGACCCGTCCCGCAAGTATATACGCTCTAGCAGGCTAAATCGCACAGAGCATCGATAGCCGTGTCGACTTCTTCGGTCGTGTTGAAATACCCAAACGAGAAGCGAACGACACCCTGGCGCTCGGTCCCGAGCGCGCGGTGCATGAGCGGAGCGCAATGGGCGCCGGGGCGCGTCGCAATCCCCCACCCTTGCATGAGTGCATCCGAGATCTCGGCCGAATCGATATCGCCCACGTTGAGCGAGACGATCGCAGAGCGCACGGGCTGGTCAAACGCACCGTAGAGCTTAATCCCCGGAATCTTGCGCACACCGGCAAGGAAGCGATCAGCGAGCGCACGCTCACGCGCCGCAATCGCCTCGACCCCGCCTTGCGCCTCGATAAAGTCGAGACCGGCAGAAAGTCCCGCGATGCCGTGACCGTTGAGCGTGCCCGCCTCAAGGCGCGTGGGCCACTCAAGCGGCTGCAGCGCATCGAAGCTGTGCACGCCCGTGCCGCCCATGGCCCACGGAGCCACGTCAACGCCCTCCGCCACGGCCAGGCCGCCGGTCCCCTGCGGACCCATGAGCCCCTTGTGGCCGGTAAAGCACACAACATCGAGCCCCATGGCATCCACGTCAATCTTCGCCGTACCGGCAGACTGCGAGGCATCAACGATCACAAGCGCACCTGCCGCATGGGCGATGGCAGCCACACGCAAAACGTCAACCGCGTTGCCGGTCACATTGGAGGCGTGTGTCACCACCACGGCACGAGTACCCGGCGCGACCAACCGCTCGAGCTCGTCGTAGTCGAGCACGCCGTTCGCGTCGCAGCCCGCATGCTCAACGGTCACGCCCTGCTCTGCCGCCAGGCGGTTGAGCGGACGCAGCACGGAGTTGTGCTCGAGCACCGTCGTGACCACGCGGTCGCCGGGGCGCACCACGCCATTGATGACGGTGTTGAGCGCCGCAGTGGAGTTAGGCGTAAAACAAATATGGTCAGCACGCGGACAGTTCAGCAGGCGCGCGAGCTTGGCACGGCAAGCGTGAATCGTACGAGCGGCATCGAGGGCACCCGACGTGGCGCCGCGCCCGGCATTGCCGAGCGAGCACATCGCCTGCGTCACGGCATCGATGACCGTTTGCGGCTTGTGCATGGTCGTCGCCGCGTTATCCAGGTAGATCATCGCACGACCTCCCACATATCAATCACGGTATAGCCCTCGGTGGGAACGCCCGCCGCGGTAAGCTCGCTGCGCAGCAGTTCCTCATCGACAGGCAACGCCTTCCACGCCAGACCGCAGCCGGCAGCGACCTCCCCGGGCACGGGAATCGTTCGCCCGGGAAGGCCGCGCTCGATGCACAGGGACTCGCAGCCCATGGCGGCCGCCGTGGTGGGAAACGTGATGACAAGCGCCGGGCGCTTCTCCCTCATGGCAACTCCAACCAATACGCTACGGGCGCACGACGCGCACGGCCTGCTCCATCTTCTCCACGATCACGTACATGTTGGTGACCTCGCCCACCGCAAGCTGGTCTTTAATGCCATAGTGGTCGAGACAGGTACCGCAGGTGAGAATCTCGACACCCTGCTCGGCCAGGCCCTTCAGATCATCGAGCACCGGCGAGCCCTCGACGGTGAGCTTGGCGCCGCCGTTATAGAACAGCATGGTCGCGGGCAGCTCCTCCTGCTGCGTCACGGCAAAGATGAAGGCCTTCATGAGCTTGTGGCCCAGCTCGTCGTCGCCGCGGCCCATGCAGTCGGTGTAGACGGAAATGACGAGCTTGCCCTTGCCGGCGCTGGCGTCGCAGAAAGCGGCACCGTCCTGCTCGGGGTCCGCAACGGCAACGGCGCCAGAGGTCGCCACGGTCACGTGCCACTCGGCGTCAGAAACCTTCTCGACCGAGGCCGCGCAACCCTTCTCCTGCGCCATCTTGGAGATGTTCTTGACGGCGGTCTCGTTATCGACCGAGGTCACCACGGCACCCTCGCCATCAAGCTGTTTGAGTGCCTTAAGCGTCTTGACGACGGGCAGCGGGCAGGCATCGCCCATGGCATTGACTTCAATCTTGGTAGACATAGTTTTTCCTTTCGAATAAATCGTTTAGAACGGTACATAGCTCAATAAACGTGTCGTTAACGGACAACGCGAACGGCAGGACCGCCCGGCACCGGCTCGCACACGCGACCGATTGTGGCAGCAACGCGCCCCTCGGCATGCAAACGGCGCGCAAGCTCATCCACATCGGCAGCAGGTGCCGCGATAAGCAGGCCACCAGACGTCTGTGGATCGTACAGCGCATCCAACATGCCCGGCTCCAGGTCCTCGTCGGCAGCCACGCGCGGGCCAAAGAAGTCCTGGTTGCGGTAGGAGCCCGCGGGGATAATGCCCAGACGCGCCATGTCGAGCACCTGGTCAAAGAGCGGCACCGCCCCCGACGCAAGTTCAATCTGCACGCCCGAGCCCTCGGCCATCTCGCACGCATGCCCGATCAGGCCAAAGCCCGTAATGTCGGTGCAGCCGTGAAGCTCGAGTCCCTCGGCCAGACGAATCGGGGCCTCGTTGAGGGTGCGCATCGAGTCAAACATGGCTGCGGCCTCGTCCTGCTCGATGAGCTCGCCCTTAATGGCCGTGGTGATGATGCCCGAGCCAACCGCCTTGGTCAGCAGCAACGCATCGCCCACGCGCGCGCCGCTGTTGGCGAGCATACGGTCGAGCGCGACAAAGCCGCTCACAGACAAGCCGTACTTGGGCTCGTCGTCGTTGATGGTGTGGCCGCCCGCGATGGAGCAACCCGCCTCGACGCACTTGTCGGCGCCGCCCGCCAGAATCTGGCCGGCAACCTCAACGCCCAGGCAGCTCGGAATGCACAGCAGGTTCATGGCATGGCTCGGCCGCCCGCCCATGGCGTAGATGTCCGACAGCGAGTTGGCCGCGGCGATCTGGCCAAAGAGGAACGGGTCGTCGACCATCGGTGGGAAGAAGTCGATGGACTGCACGAGCCCCAGGTTCTCCCCTACGCGGAAGACGCTCGCATCGTCGGAGGTATCGAACCCTACGAGCAGGTTGTCGTTATGCACATTGGGTAAATCGCCCAGGACCTGGGCGAGGGCTCCGGGAGCCAACTTAGCGGCTCAACCGCTCGTGGCCGTCATGGACGTGAGCCTCACGGTGTCCTTAGCCATACGAACCCCCTTCCAACAAATCAACGACTCTAAGTATACGCGCCAGGCACGCTTCCCAAGAGACCGCCGACGGCTCGAACGTCGAAGGCGGCGCGGCAAGCGCCTGCGCGATAGCATCTGCCAGTGCGCGCTCAAACAAAGGAAGGTCGGCCGCCACGGGCGTGTCGACATCCGTCATACGCGGCGACGCCACCCATGTCACGGGAGCACCGGGAAGCATCGCCTCCATCCAGGGACGAACGCCGGGCAAATCGGTCGCCACAACTTTGCAGCCGCACGCGAGGGCCTCGATCGTCACGAGCGGCAGACCCTCGTAAAACGAAGGCAGCACAAAGACGTCGGAACTGCGGTAGGCACGCACGAGCCCATCGCTATCCAGGCGCCCCGCCAGCGTCACCGGCACATCCGAGGCCGCGGTCAAGCGCTCGATACGCGCGTACTCGGCATCGTCCCCGCGGCCGCCCACAAGTACCAAGCCAGATGGGCGGACGCCATCGTCAATCGGCAATGACACGGCTCGAACCAGCGACTCGACGCCCTTTTTAAAGCAAATCTTGCCCACGTACGCAAGCGATCCCGGCTGCCTCGCCACGTTTGCGTCGCGGCTGAAGACGCGATGGTCGTAGCCCGTCCCAATCACGTGGATGCGATCGGCATCGACGCCGCACACCAGGCCAATCTGCTCAGCCTGCTCAGCATGGAGCGCAAAGACGGCATCGAGCCGACGAACCGCACTTACGATGCGATCGCGCTCAAGCGCATGCGAACGCAGCTGGCGCAGGTCGGTCGAATGGCACACGGCAACAACCGGCACGCCCCGGACGCGCTCGCGCACCAATGCGGTCACCAGATACAGGTGATGGCAGAGCACCAGATCGGGCCGAAACTCAGCCACCGCCCGATCGATTGCAGCAGCAAATGCCCGCTCAAATGCCTTGAGCATCGAAGGCGTCAGGTCACGATAGCGCGTGGAAGGATAGGGCATGACATCGGACATACCGCAGATGGGGAACGGCAGCTCGGGCGACTCGAACGGTACGGCAAACACGACAGCACGCCGGTCCAGTTCGCCTTGGGCATCACCCGGCGCCGCGCCGCAAAGCACGGCGGCGCGATGCCCCGTCTCGATCTGCTCGCGCACGAGCGCGGCAAGGTAGGTGCCGCTGCCGGTGCTATCTGGTTTTTGTGCCGAGATATTGAGGATGCGCATGTCGCGGTACACCCCTAGGCCAAGGCGGCGGCGCGGACAGCCGCGCCGATCGCTCCGGCAAAGCGAGCCTGGGGCGAGGTGGTCACCGGCGACCCCAGTAGCTCGCCCAACCGCTCCACCACGAAGGCGTTCTCGCACAGGCCACCGGTCAGGTAGTACGGGGCGCCCGCGGCCTGCCCGGCCATGGTCGCCACGCGCGAGACCACGCTGTCGATCACGCCACGCGCAATGTTCTCGCGCGGCTCACCGCGACCGATCAGGCTGATGACCTCGCTTTCGGCAAACACCGTGCACATGCTGCTGATCTTGGTAGGCTCGCCGGAACGCGCCAGGTCGGCCATCTGCTGCTGGGAAATACCTAGGCGGTCGGCCATGATCTCCAAAAAGCGCCCCGTGCCGGCGGCGCACTTGTCGTTCATGGCAAACTTGGCCACGCGGCCACTTTTAAGCTGAATGACCTTGGTGTCCTGACCACCCACATCGATCACGGTGCCGTGGTCGCCAAACAGACGTACGGCACCGGTACCGTGGCAGGTGATCTCGGTCACGACCTTGTGCGCATAGGGCACGGCGACACGGCCGTAGCCAGTCGCGATCACGCGCACGTCGTCGGCAGCCACGTCATAGCCAGCCGCGGCAAGCTCGCCGCGCAGACGCTCGGCCGCATCGACCGACGAATATCCCGTCGGCATGACGCAGGTCCACGCAATGGCGCCATCCGTCTCCACCACCGCAGCCTTCGCGGCCGTCGAGCCTATGTCGATACCAATGCCAACCACAGCATCCTCCTTCTATGCAGCAAAGCGGCTGCCCCCTTGCCGCGTTCGTCCTACAGGGTCTCAATAAAGGCGGCGATGCGCGTCTCGATCTGGCCCATGTCGCCGTTGCTGTAGTCGGTCTCGATCTTCATATACGGAATACCCGCACCCTCGACAGCCTCCTGCATGCGCGCACTCTCCACATTAAAGGTGTGGCAGGCCTGGAGCACGTTTTCGACCACGCCATCGACGTGATACTTCTCGCACATGGCCAGTGTATTTTCCATACGACCGTCGTTGGGCGTCATGACCGAGCAGTTGATGTCCAGGTATCGGTCGGCGATGGCGCGCAGGATATCGGGAGCCTCCGGGTCGATCATCATGGCGGCCGTACGCTCGCCCGAGCAGTCGTCCATGCACACGACCACGCCGCCGTTGGACTCGATGGTGCGGCCAATCTTGTTGATCACGCCACCCACCGGGCAGCCGGTAATCAGAATGCGCTTGGCATCCGCCGCGACCGGGCGCTCTCCAGCCTCGTAGGTCTCACGCAGCTTGGCGACCTTTTGCTCAAGCTGCAGCGTATAGGCCTCGATATCAAAGCTGAACGTACCGGCAAACATAGTGCTCATCAGGTCGACGCCGCTCATGGCCGCCGGCTGGTTGGCCTGCAGCGCAAACATCTCGAGCTGGGCAGCACGCAGGCGGTTGCGACGACGGACGGCGGCGCGCAGGTCGTCATCAGTAATCGTAATGCCGTAGAAGCCCTCGAGTTCCTCCTTGAGCAGGCGGCACTCCTCGTACCAGCCCTCGCGCTCGTAGGCGCGGTCGCGACCCTGCGGAAGATGCAGAATGTGCGTGCGCTTAAGCTCGTTGAGTAGCTCGTACATCTTCTTCTTGCCGTCGCAGGTGGTCTCGCCGATGATCATGTCGCTAAAGTACGTAAACGGGCACTTTTGCGAATAGGCAAAACCATACGTCGACTTGATGAGCGGGCAGAGGTTTGCTGGCAGCACCTTCTCGGCCTTGGGAATCACCTCATCGGACGTGCCGCACAGCGCCACGCTCGCAGCCCCCGCGGCATCGATAATCTCGAGCGGCGTATAGCTGCACAAAAAGCCGACCAGACGATTACCCGCCTGCTTATAATCCTTAACGCGAATAAACGCCGCCTTGCGCTGCTCGTTGAACTCCTCAAACGTGCGCGGCAACGGCTGTTCCTCGATATCGGCCATAGTAGTTCCCCTCTCTTGCACCGATATACCGACAATTAAACAACAAACCCACGCCATACCCAAAAGGAAGCATCCTCTAGGGAATGGCGTCGATAAGCTCCTGCGTATACGGATCGCTCGGGTGTGCGATCACGTTCTCGGCCGCGCCTTCCTCGACAAGACGACCGTGGTAGAGAACGCCAATCCGGTCGGACATATGCCGAACCACACGCATATCATGCGTGATAAACAGCAGCGCCACGCCCGTCGTGCGTTGCAGGTCGCGAAGCAAGTTGAGCACTTGGGCCTGAACGGACACGTCAAGCGCCGAGACCGGCTCGTCGCATACCACAAGGCGCGGCTCGCAAATAAGCGCCCGTGCCAGATTGAGTCGCTGACGCTGTCCCCCCGAAAGGTCGTGCGGATAGCGGTCATAATACTCTGCCAGAAGACCGACCGAGGCTAGAGCCGAGAGCGCGCGCCCATGGCGCTCATCCGCATCGCGCACGCCGGCGATAATCAGCGGCTCCTCCAAAATGCGGCCGACACGGTTACGTGGGTCAAAAGCCGCAGAGCTATCCTGGAATACCAGCTGGATTTCGCGGCGAAACGGCTTGCGTTCGCGCTCCGACATCGTGGCGAGGTCGTGCCCGCGATAGACAATCGAGCCGGAATCTGCACGCTCGAGACCACAGATCAGGCGTCCAGTCGTCGACTTGCCCGATCCGGATTCGCCAACCAGGCCATAGACCTCGCCCGGTGCGATCTCAAACGACAGATCGTCCACGGCGGCAAAGGCCTGACGCTTAAAACCTGAGCCCGACATGGGATACGTTTTAGTCAGATGTGAGACCCTAAGCAGGGCTTCGCTATCAACAGCCATGGCACTCCCCTTTCTCGACAAGCCAGCATTTAGACCGGTCGCACGCATTCACGGCAAACAGCGGAGGCTCCTGCGCGCGGCAACGCTCGTCCGCCCGGGCGCAACGAGGCGCAAAGCGGCATCCACAAGGTATTGCCGTAAGCGGCGGCACTGTGCCCGGAATATCCGCCAGCGTGTCAACACGCTCGCCTTCGAGCGGCGGAATGCTCGCGATGAGCCCCTGGGCATACGGGTGGCTCGGACGCTCCATAAGGCCGCAGGCGTCGATCTCTTCTACGATTTGGCCCAGATACATGACGTGCACGCGCGAGCAGATGCTCGTGACGACACCCAAATCATGGCTGATAAAAAGCACCGCCATGCCCTCGGAACTGTTGAGGTCGCGCAGAAGATCCAAAATCTGTTTTTGAGTCGTCGTGTCGAGTGCCGTGGTGGGCTCATCGGCAATCAGCAGTCGCGGATGACCGGCAAGCGCCATGGCAATCATCACGCGCTGGCGCATACCGCCGCTAAAATCGCTCGGATACATGTCGAAGCGGGCCGCGGCATCTCGAATTCCCACACGCTCCAACAGCGATAGAGCCTCGTTGCGGGCTTCGCGTCGGCTCACCTTACGGTGGGCCCGCACGGCCTCGACGACCTGGGCCCCGACCGTCATGACGGGGTTAAGCGAGCTCAAAGGGTCCTGGAAAATCATGGCGATGTCGCAGCCGCGCACCTTGCGCATTGTCTTGAGCGGACGCGCCAGCAGATCCTCGCCATCAAACACAATCTGGCCCTCATAGGCCATCTTCTGTTCATGCTCCAATAGGCGCATGACACTCTGGGCAAACACCGACTTACCGCAGCCGGACTCGCCGACAACACCAACGATCTCGCCGCCATCGATATGTAGGTTGAGTTTGTTAACGGCTTCCAGCGCGTTGCCATCGCGGCCCACAAACGAGATGCAGAGGTCGCGCACGTCCAAAAGATGCTGAGCCATGGGCTAGTCCTCCTTGGTCTTGGGGTCGAGGGCGTCGCGCAGGCCGTCGCCGGCCAGATTGAGCGAAAGCACGCTTGCGATGATGGCCGCTGCCGGGAAGAAAATCATCCACCAGGCTTTGCGCATCACGTTCTTGCCCGCCTGAAGGATGTTTCCCCAGCTGGCGTCGGGCGCCTTGATACCCAGGCCCAGAAACGAGAGGGCGGCCTCCGAGAGCACGGCCTCGGCAAAGACGAAGGTCGCCTGCACCAGGAAGGGCGCCATAACGTTGGGCACGATATGCAGCCATACGATGCGCGCGGTCGAGGCACCCTGTACGCGCAGGGCCTCCACAAAGGGTTCCTCCTTGACCACCATCGCACGCGAGCGCACGATGCGCGCCATGCTGGGCGTATAGACGATGGAGAGCGCGATGATGACGTTCCAGACCGAGGCACCCATCATGGCCATGAGTGCGATAGCCAAAAGCACGCCCGGAATGGACATAAGGCCGTCGCAGATGCGCATGAGAATATGATCGAGCCTCTCGTTGTAGCACGCATAGGCGCCGATCACCAAGCCGAGCGCACTCGTCGCGAGCATGACGGCAATGCCGACGCCAAGCGACACGCGCGCGCCCGCGATGACGCGGGCAAGCAGGTCGCGGCCAAAGTCATCGCAGCCAAAGGGATGCGTAGGCGAAGGTGCCGAAAGTCGCAACGTCATCTCCTGCGCATTGGGATCAACCGTCCACACCAGCGGACCGACGAGCGCGATCAGCGCAATCGCCAGGAAAATGCAGCCGCCGACCACAAACCCCTTGTTGGCAAGAGCCTTCTTAAAGTTTGCCATCATGCATCGCCCCATTTGCGAGCGCGCGGGTCAAAAGCGCCGTAGGCAAGGTCGACGACCAGATTGATCACCGAATTCAACAAGGCGATGACCAGCAGCACGCCCTGAATCACCGGATAGTCGCGACGCTCGATAGAGCTCGTGACCAGCTGGCCCAAACCGGGGATGTTAAAAATGGCCTCAGTCACCACGGCACCCGTAATCAGGGCGCCAAAAGAATAGCCGACCGAGGTGAGAATCGGCAGCGCCGCGTTGCGCAGGGCATGGGCCAGCACCACGCGAACCTCGGAGACGCCCTTGGCACGCGCCGTCTTGACGCAGTCAAGCTGCATGGCCTCGATAACGCTCGAACGGGTCATGCGCATGAGCAGCGCGGCCTGAACGCATCCAAGCGATATGGCCGGCAACGCAAGATAGCGTAAATGGCTGAACCAGCCCTTCGATAGCGGCGCATAGCCGGCCACCGGGAGCACACGCAACGTGACGGCAAACAGCCACATAAGCATGAGCGCCATCAAAAAGCCGGGTATCGCCACGCCCAAAAGAGCAACGACACGCAAGACCGCGTCGGTGCGCGACCCATGTTTGAGGGCAGCGACGACGCCGCAGGGCAGTGCAATCAACAGCGCGATGAGCTGTGCCAGAAGTGCGAGCGATAGCGTGGGGCCAAAGTGCTCGGCAATCGCCTGCGTGACGGGCTGGCGCATAAAATACGAATCGCCCAGGTCGCCGGTAAGCACGCCGCCCATCCACTCAACGTAGCGCTGCGGCAGCGGCTCGTTGAGTCCCAGGCTATCGTTGACGCGCTCGATCTGGTCGGCCGTAGCCTCCATGCCGAGCATCGAAGAGGCCGGGTCACCCGGTGTGAGATAGATAATCAAAAACACGACGACCGAGATGATGAGCATCACCGGAACCATCGCGCCTATACGTTTGAGCGTGTACTTCAACATGCGAGGCGTCTATTTCCCCTCTGAACGTGGACAGGGCGTGGCGGCCACAGGGGACCAGACCCCTCCAGCCGCCACGCCATCTATTGCATTACTCCGGACGCTTGGCGTTCCAGATGATGGCGCCGTCGAGCACCTCGACGTCCTCGACGTCTGCCTGGGTGCCCGTGATGGAAGCGTAGTGACAAAGCGGCTCGATGACGGCGATCTCATAGAGGCGCTCCTGAGCCTCGGCCCACTTCTTGGCCGCGGCGTCGGTGTCCTTGGCGGTGCGGGTCTCGGCCACGAGCTTGAGCGCCTTCTCGTCGGACAGGCCATAGAAGGCCTTGGAAACCGAGAGGGACTGGGCCGGGATGGGCTTGTAGTTGGTGGAGGCCACAAAGAGGTCCCACTGCTCGGGCTTGCTGGAGCGGATGTCCATGAAGGTCGCGAACTCGTAGCTGTCGACCTCGGCGGTGAAGCCGGCCTTCTCGAGCTGCTCCTGCAGCGCGACGGTGGCGTTGTACATATCCTTGTAGTCAGGGGTGGTCAGCAGCTTGACCGTCTCACCGGCATAGGAGGTCTTGGCCAGGGCCTTCTTGGCGGCCTTGGCGTCGGCCTGGTTGAAGTACTTCTTGCCCGCGTCGGTCGCCCACTGAGTGTTCTCGGGGTTGCCAAGGTTGGGATCGATATTGAAGAGCTCCTTCTCGCCATAGGCGGCAAGAGCGGCCGCCTCGCAGTCGATAGCCATGAGGGCGCACTTGCGGATCTCCTCGTCGGCGAAGATGCCCTCGTTCATGTTGAGGAAGGCGGTCAGAACGCCGGCGTTATGGGTGTAGAGCTTGACGTCGTCGTTGCCGTCGAAGTCGTGGTAGTTCTCGGTGGGAATCTCGCCAGCGATATCGTACTCGCCGGTCTCAAACCCGCTCACGCGCGTGGAGGCCTCGGTCACGAACTGATAGTAGATGTCCTTGGTGGGCGCGGAGACCTTGCCGGTGTAGCCCGAAGCCTTGCCGTCGGCGGCGACATAGCCCTCGTAGCGGGTGAGATGGACGTACTGGTCCTGTTTCCACTCCACAAACTTGTAGGCACCGGTACCCACGTACTCGGTCACACCGGTATCGCCCGCGGCCTCGATGACCTCGGAGGGGAAGATGCCCGGATACTGGGAGTGGCTGCTCAGAATAATCAGAAAGTCGGTGGCGGGCTCGGTCAGCGTGCAGGTGACCTCGTGGTCGCCCGAGGCGGCGAAGGTGGCGCCGGGCAGCAGGCTCGTGGCGCGGTCGTTGACGGTGAGCCAGTGATTCATCGAGGCCACGACGTCCTCGGAGCCAAATTCCTTGCCGTTGTGGAAGGTGACGCCCTCGCGCAGCTTGATGGTGTAGGTCAGGCCGTCATCGGAGACCTCATAGCCCTTGGCCAGCACGGGCCGGGGCTCGTAGTCGCTATCTTGGCCAAAGAGCGGCTCGACGACGTTGCAGATGATGTCCACGGTCACAAGCGACGACGTGGTGTGCGGATCGAGACCGTCCGGGCTCGCCGGGAGCGCGATCTGCAGCCCGTCGCGATACTCCACATCCTGGCCGGAGGCAGCGGCGCTACCGCTCTCGGCGCCCGAACCGCCGCAGCCGGTGAGGCCGAGGCCCGCCATGGCGCACAGGGCAGCGGAGCCGGTCAGAAAACCGCGACGGGAAACGCCCGCCTTGAAAAGGTCGTTGTTCATTGAGTTCCTTTCGTGTCTGAACAAACGGACAGAATCTGCCGGGACGGCGAAAATCCCCACCCCGGCAGTTATGCGAAGCCGATCGGCGCCCTGCGGTGCATCCGGACACCGACCGGCATGGCAGCAGAGAAATCCCTATCGCGCGGATAGGAACACCCGGCGGCACAGCTTAGCGCAGGTGCGGCTAAATCGTCTCGAGGAAGGCCTCGATGCGGGTCTGGAGCTGACCGGCGTCCTCACCGGCGTAGTCGGTCGTGATGTGCATAAACGGAATGCCTGCCTCCTCGGCGGCCTTCTCCACGGCGAAGGACTCCATCTCGTAGAGCGTGCAGAACTGCAGGGCCACGTCGACGATGCCATCGGCATGCAGGTCCTTGGCCATCTGGACAATGTCCTTCATACGCTGATCGTTGGGCGTAAAGACAGCGCAGTTGATCTTGAAGTAGCGCTCGGCGATGGCGTCGAGCATCTCGTCGACCGTCTCGCCGGACTCGTCGACCAGGTCCTTGTAGTAGCGCGAGCCCGTGCAGGACTCCTCGCCGACCACAACGCCGCCGGCCTTCTCGATGAGGTTGAACAGCTTCCAGTTGGGCACGGCCATGGGCGTGCCGGTGTACAGGATGCGCTTGGTCCCCTTGGGCACCACGCCCTCGCCGGCCTCGACACGCTGCTCGCACTCAGCCGCCATATCGTTGATGGCTCCGGTCAGACGCGGCGTGTCGTCCATAAAGGCAGCCTGAACGGTCAGCAGGCTGTCGAGACCGCTGATGGGTGCCGGGTCGGCAGCGCGCGTGGCAGCGAGGCGCTGCAGGGCGCGACGCTTCTCATTGACGGCGTGGATGGCGGCCTTCAGACGCTCGGGCGTAATCTTGACGCCACACTCTTCCTCGATCTTGGCGGCGAGCTTCTTGACCTCGCCCTTCCAGGTCACGAGCGTCGACTCGTCGTGCACGTTGGGAATATCCATGACGTACATGTTCTTTTGCGTGGCAAAGAACTCGTAGGCCTTCTTCTTGCCATCGCAGGTGTTCTCGCCCACCACCAGGTCGCTCGACTCAATGTAGGGGCAGACCTCGCCCAGCTTAAAGCCGGCAAAGCTCTTGATAAGCGGACAGGTGTTGCGCGGCAGGTGCTCCTCGACCTTATCGGTTGCCCAATCGGCACCCGAGCACAGGCCCACGGGAATACCGTCACAGGCAAGTACGATCTCCTCGGGCACGTACACGCAGAACGAACCGACGATCTTGGTGGCCTCGCCGGCCTCCTTCTTGTCGAGCATCTCCTTAATACGGCCGCTGTGGATGTTGGTGGCCACAAAGTCCAGGTAGGACGTGGACTTGGGGCGATTGTTCTGCGTCAGGAACATGTCGCCGTACATCTGGCCCACGGCGCCCAGCAGCATGTCGTGATCGGCAAGATTCATGCCGAGGCTCTCCCACATCGGATGAAAATCGAATTCTTCAGCCATGACGGTTCCCCTCTCGAACCAAAAATGGATAACAGCGGTATCGATGCACGACGGACGGCGATTGCCCGGCCGTGCTCAAACCCGGAATTTTAGGGAACCTGCTTTGCGGTCGATTATTTAGTTGTGCGTCGTCTCTCCCGGAGCCGTGAACATACCTGCTCATATGCGACTCCGAGCCATATACAGGGCGCGCGCGGCAACGCGGCGAATGTATGTCGTCTGCGGCATGTACGCACCCTCCTTAACCAGTCAAGGTCAACTATATCAGCGGTCATCGTCCAGACGAACACCGTTGACATTCGTACGACAGCCTCGTGTGCCGTCGTTTAATAAATTATTATCTTGATTGATAAGAGTTTGTCATTCCTCATTCGGCAAGCGGCAAGACAAAGCCGCCGAGGCTTATATCCCCAACGGCATTACCCGGCGCTATCGACAAACCAAATGGATCCTGCTGGCATCAAAATGCATGCGCAGCGTCTCGCCTGCTTGCGGCAGCTCGTCGACAGGCACGCCCACCTTGTTGACCTTCCACTGCAGACGCGTGGGCGCATCGCCGCGCGGCACGTCCAGCAGCACCAGCCGCTCAAAGCGTGAATCGCTCACACGGGCCACGTGCAAATCGTAGCTGTTACGGCCCCGCTCCGCGCGATTGTCAACATGGAAGTAGCTTGCGCGAATGCCCAGGAACGCCACAGTATCGGAAACCTCGCGACCCACGTTAAAGGTCATGCCCCAGTCGAGGGCCTCAACTTCTTCGTCGCCGATCTTGCGCGCGCGGCTCGTGTTCTTGCAGCCCGTCAGGCGCAGCGCCGCCAGCGTCTGCGGGCGGCGAACCACGTCCTCGATGGAGCCGATCTCCTCAACATGCCCGTTGTGCATCACGCAGATGCGCTCGCACAGACGGCACGCTTCGTCGATGTCGTGGCTCACGTAGAGCACGGTGCGGTTGCATACATCGAACAGGTCGAGCATGTTTTGCTCAAGCGCGCTCTTGAGATACGCATCGAGCGCGCTCATGGGCTCGTCGAACATAAAAATGCCCGGATGCGCCGCCACCATGCGCGCAAGCGCCACGCGTTGCTGCTGACCGCCCGAGAGTCGCGCGGGAAAGCGGTCGGCAAAATCGGCAAGACCGAAAATGCTCAAATAGCGCTCGGCCAGCCTTTTGCGCGCGGCGGCGTCGCCCGCGTCCTTTACACCGGCACATACGTTATCGGCCACCGTCATGTTGGGAAACAGCTGATAGTTTTGGAACAGCAGGGCGCATTTTCGCTCCTGGGGCGACAGGTTAATGCCCGCGGCCGAGTCAAAAAATGTCACGCCGTTGACAACGATCTTGCCCTCGTCGGGCGTCTCCACGCCGGCGATGCAGCGCAGCGTACAGCTCTTACCGCAACCCGAGGCGCCGAGCAACGCCACGCGCTCCTCGCCGGCCTCAAGCTGCATGTCGAGCATAAACCCGGGATAGTGCTTTTTTATATCCAGAACGAGCGACATGGCCTATCGACCTCCCTTTGCGACCGTGTCATCGCGCATAAGCTCGGCCAACGCCTCGCGATCGATACGCAGCGCATCGCCGCCGACCGGGTCGAGCGAATCGGCCTGGCCGCCCAACTGCTTGGCCTGCTTGCGCTCCGCGCGGGACAGGCCGCGCTCGCGATACTTTTGCGAATGCGCCGTGTACATATTGATGAATAGGATGACCAGGAAGCTGAACGCAATTACGACCACGACCCAAAAGAGGGCCACCGACGTATTGCCGCCCATCCACTCAAAGTAAATCGCAATGGGAATGGTCTGCGTAATGCCGGCATAGTTGCCCGCAAAGAACAGCGTGCAGCCAAACTCGCCCATCGCGCGAGCGAAGGCGAGCACCGTGCCGGCAGCAATCGAGGACCAGCCGAGCGGCATCATAAGCTTGGTGAAGATGCGACGTTCGGACCATCCCAAGGTTCGCGCCGCATCGAGCATCTGCGTGTCGAGGCTCTCGAAGGCTCCGAGCGCCGTGCGGTAGACCAGCGGAAACGACACGACGACGGCCGAAATGACCGCCGCGGGCCAGGTAAAGACGATCGAGATGCCGTGCGCGATGAGCCACTGGCCCACCCCGGTCGAGCGGCCAAACAGCATAAGCAGCAAAAAGCCGCAGACCGTGGGCGGCAGCACCATAGGAATCGTAAAGACCGAATCGAGCAGGCCCTTGATGCGACTCGAGGTACCCATAGTCTTCCACGCGGCGAACAGGCCCAGCGCGAAGGAGATCAGCAGGGCAAGGCCGCCCGTTTTGATGGACACCCAAAACGGGCGATAGTCGATGTCGCCCAAAAAGGAGGCCAGAAAGGTCAAGGGCCCCTGCTCATCCCGCAACACGACAGACGATGCTTCAACCATTTGAGCGCTATCAAGCCAACGCGCGCCGCCCTTGGCATCACCCGAGGCTGATGCAATCACCACATAGCGGTCCCCATCCGCACCGCGCTCGTCAAAGCCATAGGTATACCCGCCAGCATCAAACGTTGTTTCCGCCGTGACATACCAAGGAAGATCCACGTCCCCTAGCTGCGCACCTCCCATGCAGTTTGCGCTGTCGAGCTTACAGACGAGGGCCTTGAGACCCGATACGCACTCGATATCCTGCGGATCCAATCCATACTTCTCGACCGCCTTGGGCGATATCCACACCACAACGCGATCGGCAGCGGGCACCACTACAAGGTCCACGTCCTCGTCAACGGGAAACCGGTAGCCCTCAGGCTGGCCCTCCATGTCACGAGCGGTCCCCTTGGCCAACCGCTCAAAACCCTCGATCCCATAGGAAAGCCCATGAGCGGTCGCAGCAACCTGGGCCCCGTCCTCAGCGTTCCCAGCAAACGCAAATCCCGGCACCCAGCAAAGCGCGAAGGTCAAAGCACAGGCGACAAGCATGCGGAATCTATTTAGCACGAAAAGCTCCAAGCGAATACAAGGACGGAGTGAAACACAAAACGATGGAATTATCGCGCCAAGCCGCACTACGCGGAAAGCTCAAAGCCGTACTTGGCCCAAATCTTCTGAGCCTTCTTGTTGGACAGGCAGAAGTCGATGAACGCCTTGGCTTCGTCGGCGTGCTCGGAGCCCTCGGCAACGGCACCCGGGTACACGATGGGCTTGTGCGAATCCTCGGGGCACACGAAGGCCTCCTCGATGCCGTCGTAGCGGAAGATATCGGAGCTGTAGACAAAACCGGCTACGCAGTCGCCCGTAGAGACGTAAGACGCAGCGGTGCCGACCTTATCGGCCAGAGCGACCTTGTCGGCGATCTCGGGGGCATACTCGCCGTCGTCGCCCTCGGTGCCGGTGTAGAGGCCCACAGAAGCCAGCGCCTGGTTGGCGTACTTGCCGGCGGGAACGGTCTTGGCGTCGCCAATGGCGATCTTGCCGTCCAGATTCGCGACGTCGGCGATGGCCTCGACCTTGGTGTCGGAGCCCTCGGCGCGAATGATCACAAGGTCGTTGACGAACATGTCCTCACGCGTATCGACGTCGACGAGCTCGGCGGCCTCGGCGTCGTCCATGGTGCCCTTGGAGGCCGTGATGAGCACGTCGACGGCGGCACCGGCGCGCATCTGCTCGACAAGGTCGCCAGACGCCTTAAACTGCGTGTCGGCAAACGTAGTGCCGGTCTGCTCGGTGTAGAGCTCCTGAACCTCGGGCAGGGCCTTCTCGAGCGAGTTGGCGGCAAAGACCTGCAGCTCGACAGCCTTCTTCTTAGAGGAAGACTTGGCGGAGCCGGCATCGGATCCGGCCGGCTCGGACGTCTTGCTGCCCGAGCAGCCAGCAAGACCAAGGCCGGCAGCGGCGACAGCAGAAAGCGAGACGAATCCGCGGCGAGAAACCATATCGAACATATTCAACCCTTTCGGACCTTGTGCCCGGGTACCCCACCGCGGGCTTTAATCTGCAATCAGATTATACTTTTGCGCGAATAATGTTAGTGAGAAATTATTCTCGCTGAGAATATAGTTTCGAGTTACCGTACACCTCGGCGTCGATTCGGCGGAAAACAAAAGCGGAGCGACCGATAAGGTCGCCCCACCGCAGGTAAACCGCTTAATTGGTATGTCCGCCGCCCGCTGTCATCTGAGCCGCATGCTCCAGCTGGTCTGCTATGGCCTCCCAGCTTTCGCGGGCGGCCTTCGTAGAACCGGGAAAGTTTACGACAAGTGTATGACCTCGTTGCATGCAAATAGCGCGCGAGAGCATGGCGCGGCGCGTCTTGGTCATCGAGTACGCGCGAATCGCCTCTGCAATACCCGGCACATCGCGGTCGCAGACGGCACGCGTCGCCTCGGGCGTCACATCGCGCATCGAAAGCCCCGTGCCGCCGCAGGTGAGCACGACATTGGCGTGGCACTCATCGGCGGCTTCCACAATGGCATCACCAATCTCGCTGACGTCGTCGCGCACGACCACATGTGAGGCGACCGTCCAGCCCTGCGCTTCGATAAGCTCCTCGAGTGCGGCTCCGGCCTCGTCCTGCGCAAGATCGCGCGTGTCCGAGCACGTCACGATCGATATCTTCAACTCCATAGTCTTCCTCCTACAACACCGTTCCCTCGGGCAGGTCGACACGCACGACATCCACGACGTCGCCCGCCTTGAGGTCGCACGGTCCTTCGTCAATACGCAGCAGGCAGTTGGCCCGCTGCATCGTGCCGAGCAGCGCCGAATTCTGCGTCTTGGCCTCGGTCACCAACAGCTCACCGGTCTCGGGGTCGCGCGAAACCGTGGCGCGATCGAAGAAGCGGCGATGTTGTCGCTTTTTCACGTCGTGTGTGAGCGTCGCCTGCTGCACGGGACGCGCACCCTCGGCAAAGCCGCGCATCTTGCGAATCGCCGGGCGGGCGAGCATCTCAAAGCCCACATACGCCGCGGCCGGATTGCCTGAAAGTCCCAGGTAGGGCTTACCCCCGAGCAAGCCAAACGTGATGGCCTTGCCCGGACGCATCGAGATGCGGTCAAACAGCACCTCGCCCTCGCGCCGGACGAGCGCCGTCACGAAATCGTAATCGCCCGCCGAGGCACCACCGCTCGTAATGACAAAATCGCACTCCTGCACGGCGCGATGCACCAGCTCGGCAATCGCCTGCTCATCATCGGGCGCAATGCCGTAGAACACGGGCTCGGCGCCGGCATCGAGCGCTTCGGCCATCAACGCCGACGAGTTGGAGTCGCGAATCTGCCCGCGCGCCGGCAGCTCACCCGGCGCGACCAGCTCCGTGCCCAGCGAGATAATGCCCACGCGAGGAGCGGCATGGACCTTCACGCTCGCGTAACCGGCGCTTGCCAGCAGGCCGGCGCCGGCCGGAGCCACAACCTCACCGGCGCGCATTACGACGTCGCCGGCATGGGCCTCCTCGGCGGCAGAGCGAACGTTCTCCCCCACCTTGGCCGGCGCCGAGAACCTCACACGCGAGCCCTCGTTGCCGTCACCGTCGAGTACATCGACGATCTCGTATTTCACCACGGCATCGGCACCTTCGGGTACCGGCGCGCCCGTCATGATGCGGACTGTCTCGCCCGGGCCAAGAGCGCCCTCAAACACATGGCCCGCAGCCTCGTGTCCGATAACGTCGAGCGTCACCGGCGCCTCACCAGACGCCTGCGCCAAGTCCGTCGAGCGCACGGCATATCCGTCCATAGCGCTGTTGGCAAACGGCGAGATGTCGATATCGGCCACCGCGTCCTCGGCCAAGGGAAAACCAGCCGCCTGCCACACGGGAATCTCGATGAGATCCGTCGGAGCAACGTGCGACAGAACAATCGACTGCGCGTCCTCCAGCGGAATGAGTTTCTCTGCCATATGCACCTCTTAATGCCACGGCGCACAACAGGGGCGCCGATTCTTTATGCTTGTCTCAGTATAATCCCCCGACGCACGACCGCGACTTGGCCTGTACCCGCAAATACACCTGTCGGCCGCAAGCCACGAAACAGAATCGAAACCAACCCACCGGCTCGTCGCGTTTACCGCGTTTTATAATGCTTGCGTTGCAACCTAAAAGAGGAACGTATGACTCATAACGACAAACCCGAAAGCGCAAACGAGGCGCAAGACCATCCCCAGCCGCTCGACGACGGCGGCTTTTTCTCCCTGAACGACGTCATCACGGCAGGCAGGCATCAACTTACCCGCTCCGAGCATCTCTTGGCTGCCGACACGCGCCGCAACGCCCGCAACCTACTCGCGAGCGCCAAGTTGCTCGTACTCGTCGTCATCGTCTCGCTTGCCATGGGCGTTGCCGCTTGGGCGTTTTTGGCCTCGTTGAATATCGCGACCGACTATCGCGAGCACCATGTGTGGGTCTACGCCTTGCTTCCCGTTGTGGGCGTTGCCACCGCATGGGTGTACAAAAACCACGGTCTTGCCGCCAAGCGTGGCAACAACCTGGTCATCGACTCCGCTCTGGGCACACGCCTCATCCATATGCGCATGGCCGTCCTCACCTTCGTATGCTCCACGCTCACGCACCTCACGGGCGGATCGGCCGGTCGCGAGGGAGCTGCGGTGCAGATTGGAGGCACCATCGCCAGCAACATCTCGAGCCTCGCCCACCTCAAAAAGCATGACCACCACGACCTCATGCTCGCCGGCATCTCGTCGGCCTTTGGCGCCGTATTCGGCTCGCCCCTTGCCGGGGCTTTCTTTGGCATGGAGATGTGCTTTATCGGCAAGATCGACTACACCGCGGGCATCTACTGCCTGGTCGCCTCGTTTACCGGCTACTTTACATCACTCGCCCTGGGTACCGAGTACGAAGCAAATGTCATCGCCAGCGTTCCCGCCATGACGCCCAAAACGGTCGTCATCGTTGTTATCAGCGCCATTATCTTCGGTCTGACGGCACGCCTCTTTGCCTGGTCGGTTCGAACCGTCAAGAGCCTGTACGGTCGCTTTATCACCAATTACCTCGTTCGCGCACTTATAGGAGCACTCGTGGTTTTGGCCGCCTATGCCCTCCTCGACGCCTGGGACTACGCCGGCCTTTCCACGTGGCTTTCCGGCGCCGGATTTGCGGGCAACACCACCCTGGCGGACGCAGCCATCAAGTTGGTCGTCACAGCGCTTACCCTGGGCGCTGGCTTCCAAGGCGGCGAGGTCACGCCCCTGTTTGGCATCGGTGCGGCACTCGGTGGCTGGATCGGTTGCCTTACCGGGCTCGACCCCAGTTTTCTGGCGGCTCTCGGCATGCTCGGCGTGTTCTGCGCCGGCCTCAACGTACCCATCACCACCTGTATGATGGCCATCGACCTGTTCCACGGCACGGCCGCCGGGTTCTTTGTCATCGTGGCCTTTATCAGCTACCTAACCGGCGGGCACCGCGGCGTGTACCCCGCCCAGCGCATCATCTCGCCCAAGCGCCGTTCGCTTATTGTGGATGAGGGCGGTACGGTAGCGGATGCTATCGAGCGCCACAACGACCTGATAGAGTAGATGTAATAATCGCCGTGCAGCCACAATCGGGGGCAATTCGACCTGAGCGCGACCGCACTGTCATGTCACACGCCGGGAGTCGCCCCATGCACGCAACTGATTTTGGTCGCACGCTCATCATCGCCAACCCAGCCGCCCAGTCGGGCGCCGCGCACGAGGTTGCCGAGCGCCTGCAACGCTTTTTGGACATGACTGCACGCACATCCCAGTTTGACCTGGTGCTGACCGAGCGCATGGGACACGCCAAGGAGCTAGCCGCCCAGGCAACGGGCTATCGCACCGTTATCGCACTCGGCGGCGACGGCGTGATCCACGAAGTCGTCAACGGGCTTATGACGCAAAAGGAGGACGCCCGCCCCGCTCTTGCCATCCTACCTGTGGGCTCCGGCAACGATTTTGCCCAAACACTCGGCATCGACGATTTCTCCGGCAAGGATTTTGGCGCGCTGCTCGCCTGCGAGCTGCAGCGTCAGGACATCGGGCGCATTCGCTCATGGAACCCCGCAAGCGGCAGCGGCGAGGCGATCGTCGAGTACTACGACCAGACGCTTTCGGTCGGTATCGATGCCGCCATCGGCCTTGGCACCACCGAGCTGCGCAAAAAGACCGGCTTGACGGGCGCGCCGCTCTACACCCTCTCGGGACTTGAGCAGTTTGGCCTACGCTATCGCAACTACCCCATGACAGTCAGCTTTGACGGAGCGCCCGCCGAGCGCGTGAGGGCGATCATCATGGCGATTCAGCTGGGTCCTACCTACGGCTCGGGCTATCGTATCTGTCCCGACGCCGACCCCTGTGACGGTATATTCGACGTCTGCTACGCCTGCGGCCCCGTTCCGCGCGCGGTCGCGCTTCCCATGTTCCTTTCGGCCAAAGATGGCCACCATACCAAGCTGCCACCGGTTCGCATGCGCCGCTGCCGCCATGTCGAGCTCACCTTTGAGGAGCCCGACTATCCCATCCAGGCCGACGGCGAGCCCATCGTCGCCTCGCGCATCGAGGTCGACATCCTCGCCGGCGCCCTCCACGTCTGGCACCCCACCCACTAACCCCACCTAAGTTGCGGTGAAATAGGGACTGTTTATGCATCTAAAGGGGGGTGCGGACAGAAAGTTGGACCGTGAAGCGGTCCGGACTGGAGGTTCGCATG
>OHVY01000030.1_pt1 | contig 66542 bp, 60 predicted proteins | sample 1579641 | NCBI WGS metagenome assembly OHVY01 (sample SAMEA3882536, study PRJEB24775) | human gut metagenome | biome: human-associated habitat; feature: intestine environment; material: feces | place: Netherlands | collected 2009/2010
GCAGACCTCACCGACTCGTTCTACTTCATCGAGGCCGGCACGCTCGTGGAAAAGACCGAGTCGTCCTCGCAGACGCTCAAGCAGGAATACCTCGATACATACGAGGGAGGTGAATGACATGATAGGCAAGAGCTATGCAAAGATAGCGATTGTTGGCTTTGTACTTTGTCTTGCAATGGTGCTATGTGCATCATTTGCGAGGTATAGGTCCGAGCAGTCGTTCATCGATGGCGCTGAAAACGGTTTTGGCATAGACGGGATGTATGTCAACGATAGCGCGACCAGGCCGTCTATGGCGATTCTTGCAGGCGAAGACATGGAATGGCAAATCTGTAATGGCGATGGCTCTTGTCTGAGTGGTCGTTTGGCCGCAACGAGCGATCCGAATTCGTTCGATCTTCTCGACGATGATGGAGCGGATTGCGGTTCTGTTCACCTTTCATATGCATCGCGAGACGGGATGGACGGCATTCTCTACGTCTCCCACGAAACTGGCGATTTCAAGATGCGCAGGACTAACCGGGTGCCGGCTTTTATCGAGGAGTGAGAGTTCCCGGCGGCCTGCCGATCAGGCCGCCGGGCTATCGAGCCCCGCATTCATCCGTACACACACGGATGAATGCGGGAAGTGTCCGGATAAAGTTGATAATCAAGGAAACAAAGCCGTTCTGCCTGGGACGGCTTTGGCCTGGACTTTAACTACAACATCGCAATCGACACTTATCAGCTCGCGCAACGCGCATGGCCAAATCTCGGACGCTGGTGCATGGAGGACCTTCGAGATTTACTGGACATCCAAAACGACGACGCACACCGCGTGCTCGCCGACAGCGAAGACGAGATGGCTGTCTACAATGCGATCAGAAACGGTGTGAAGTCCGGAGAGCTTTCTGTGGAACCGCCGCGCCGTCGCGCGAGCCGACCGGGCAACCCGGGCAATCTGGTCCCGACTCTCCCGGTCGTATTCCTACGATATCGCCCCTAGATCACCAATGTGTCAGATAAAGAATGATGCAATGGTTATGATCAAGCATACGGCGGATGCGGCGACTGCGCCTTTTTTCCTCTCCTTTAGTCCGACGAATAGGGTTGCCGTAAAGTAAAGGGCGGAAATGCAGTCTATGGCAAGCAAAACGAGTTCCTTGGGCGGTTTCAGCAAAAGGTCGCTAGCAAAGAGTAATGCAAGCAGGGCAAAGCCGATTGTGGTCAAGTATCTCGATTGATTTTGCGACAACATGGCAACTTCCTTTCAGAACATGCAAGTGAAAAGTCGGTACGATGTCATTGCGGTTGCAAACAAGCCGCCGCTAGGACCGGTTGTCACGAGACCGGCGATAACTTCAGCGGTGCCAGCAAGCTAGAGATCGCGCAGGCAAGCCTCCTCCTTCGCGTTCAGCTTGACCTTGTGAGGGACGGGGCGGTTATTTGCAGATCCGTGAGAATCGCACCATGCCTTGGAATATGAATCCGTGCAGCGCCCGCGCTCAAAAAAAGGGATATATCGTAATTTTCGTCGTAGTTGACTCAGACGTAGATATCGCTGCTCTCGGCGGGAGATCCCTCGTCGGCATAGGCTGCCGCAACGGGTACAAATGGCGTCATGACAAGGGAGAGGCAAAGAGTTGCTGAGACGATGGAGGGCAAGCATTTCTTCATGGCTGGCTCCTTAATCTGGCCTTTGATAGTTACTCAATGTCGCCTCCTTTCGCTTTCTATCCGTTGTATTCGGCGTATTTCTTTAATAAGGCAAGAGGTTCTTCCTCTCCTTCGGATAAGCCGATGATGTTTCCTTGATCATCCAGTATGAATACGGACGGAATATGCTCAAGTTCATATTCGTCATACACGGTATTATCTTAATCTATGTATATGGGAAAGTCTCCTTCATGGACCGAGGCTGAAATCCTGGCCCATTTTAATGGACAAAGATGAGGGATAAGCATTGTGTTGCGGTTTGATATTGACGGCGATTAAGGCGGCGAAACACGTCAGAGTCGCCAAAGTCAGTAAGGCGATAACGCATTTTCTCGGTTTCCAGCTCATGACAGATCCCTCTCTCATGGTGAAACGCATACGTTTTGAAACGGGATGCCGCTTCGATTCGTTCCGGACGCGGATGTGGACGTAACTGGTCTCGGTGCCAAGTGCGATTTCAGTGCTGTATATGACTTAACGGGAATGTCCGAGCAGTGCCGGAGTCTCCATCTGGATTGTTCCGACTGGAACATCAGCCCGAATACACTGCATAGCGACTCCAACAAGAACGTCCCCGGCGTAATCCTTCCCAAGGCATGGCAATAGTCAAGATGCCGCAGCGGCAAGACAAAGACAGATTCCCGCGATAACCCTACGCTCAGCTCGTTTCTATTCACCCTGAGCGAAGGGAGTGTCGCATATGCATGCAGCGGCGCAGAACCTCCGGAGGGGGGTATCTCCTAGAGGTATCCGCCTCCGGAGGCCAAGGAATCATCGAGTACGTCCTGGTCATCGCGGTCATCGGCCTGGTGATCGTGTTCGCGGGACCCGGCGTGGCCGGAGCCATCCGCAACCAGTTCAACCTGGTCGGCAACACGGTGAACAATGGGACGGTTGGCGGCGTCGAGGGAGGCGCATCCGGCGGAGGGTCTGCAGGTACCGATTCCGCGACCGTCCAGGCGGCTATCGCCAAGGACGCGAAGGACTGGACCCTCGAAGAGCAGAAGGCCGTGGCCGAGGACATCGCCGCGAAGGGCGAGGCATCGTCCGCCTTCGCCAAGGCGGAGGCCGCGATGAATGCAGGGACGAAGTTCTCGATGAAGCTCACCGATGGTCAGACGCTCGAGTACATGATTATCGGCATCAACCACGATGACTTGGCCGATGGTAGCGGCAAGGCGGGCCTGACGTTCCTCGCCGCCTCGACGGGTATCAAATCTCGCGTGAACGCCACCAACACCAATGCCGGTGGCTGGGAGAAGTCGGAACTCCGCGCGAAGATGAACTCCGGCGAGATCTGGAACCTGATGCCCTCCGATTTCCAATCCAAGGTGAAGCCGGTCAGGAAGCTGACGAACAACGTTGATGGAACCGACAAGAATGCCGCCGTGACGGCGACCTCGGACAAGCTGTTCATGCTCAGTTATTCCGAAATCGTTGAGACCCCTTATAGCGGCTGGTCTGGTTATTCTTGGATCGGAAACGAAGGAACCCAGTACGAGGCCTTCAAGGGTAAGGTGACGAACAATTATTCGGGTAACGATTGCCTGAGTGTTGGCGTCGCTTGGTGGGAGCGTTCCTTGAATCCGAGCGCCTCTGCGCTCTTCCTCTATGTCAACAGCAACGGCGATCCGTCGTACAACTACGTCGCGACGAACTCGAATCGCGTCTGCCCAGCTTGGTGCTTCTAGATTCATCTGTTAAGCCCGCACGGCCTGTGCGGGCTTTTCTTTTAGCGGTTACTCGAACGGTTTGATGTTTGTGGCATAGGTTATTGGTTTGAGGAGAAATGGGGTCACACAGCGGCTCTCAGAGCGCCTGCCGCACTCCCCCGCCATTACTCCTGCGGCATCCTCGTATAGAGCCCATCCCGCTTGGCGTTTCGTTGCAACAGCCCACTTGTCCACCGATCAAGTGAACTACTGGAATAAATACAGCGACACGCTTGTTCGTTACAGTCGCTATATCTACGTAAATCGCCGCGATAAATACAGCCTGTATTCGGCTGTATACCAGCTACGCGTATGTAGATTCATATCGCGTTAATAGCCCGGCTCATGTACCTGCATAACGCGCAAGTAGCCGCAAAAGGCGATTATCGCGTAGGTAGATTTTTGGCACCCTGTTGCTTACTGAAAATTAAGTAATTGCTTAAAACAAAAAAGGTCAGGCACTAGGTGCCTGACCTGCAAACTTCTGGTCGGGACGACTGGATTCGAACCAGCGACCCCTTGACCCCCAGTCAAGTGCGCTACCAAGCTGCGCCACGTCCCGAAGCTTTTGTTTGTTGCTCTGCTCTCGCTCGCAACAGGGAGTATATTAACCCGAAACTTTGCCCTTGTGCAAGAACTTTTTTACAAATTTTGAAGCAGGTCCAAAATTGTATCCGCGAGCTGGGGCTTTGTTAGCACGGGAAGTTCTTGCGTACCCGCTGTGCTCACGATCCAGGCCTTGTTGGTATCGGTTCCAAAGCCCGAATCGGCGCGCGAGACATCGTTGGCGATAATGACATCGCAACCCTTGCGGCTGAGCTTTCGCCGAGCGTACTCCACGACGTTATCGGTCTCGGCCGCAAAGCCGATCACGCACCGCTCCCCCTTTTGGCGCGAAAGCTCGGCCAAGATATCGACTGTCTCGACCAGTTCAATGTGATCCAGGCGCTCGTGAGCCTTTTTGAGCTTATGGTCGGCGGGAGAGGCGGGTGTGTAGTCGGCGACGGCAGCCGCGCAAATGGCCGCATCGGCCGTCTGAAAGGCGCTCAGAGCCGCCTGCAGCATTTCTGCGGCGGTTTGCACTCGTACGCACTCCACGCCGCGGGGAACGTCGAGCGATGTCGGGCCCAACACAAGCGTGACCGCAGCACCGCGGCGAGCGGCCTCCCCCGCCAGGGCGATGCCCATCTTGCCCGACGATCGGTTGCCAATGAAGCGCACGGGGTCGATCGGCTCGTGCGTGGGGCCGGCGGTTATCACAATGCGCTTGCCTGCCAGGTCTTGCGGGACGGGGTTCAGCACCTCGCAGACGGCCTCGACGATGTCCTCGGGCTCGCTCATGCGTCCCGTATCCACGTCGCCGCAGGCAAGGTAGCCGCTGCCGGGTCCCACCACACGGACGCCACGGTCGCGCATCGTGGCCATGTTGGCCTGCGTCGCCGGCGCCTTCCACATGCCGTTGTTCATGGCGGGTGCGATCACGATGGGTCGCGGCGTGGCAAGCAGCGTGGTGGAGATGAGGTCATCGGCGATACCGTTTGCCATCTTGGCAATGATGTTGGCCGTCGCGGGCGCCACGACCACCAGATCGGGCTCCTGTGCCAGCGAAATGTGGTGGATGGGGTCGGAGGGGTCGTCGAACAGGCCTACGGCGACCGGTTCGTTGGTGAGCGCGCGGAAGGTGAGCGGCCCCACAAACTCGGTGGCATGCTCGCTCATAACGACCTTGACGCGCGCGCCGCGCTTTTGCAGCAGTCGCACGATATTGCACGACTTATAGGCGGCGATCCCGCCGGTAATGCCCAGCAGGATCGTTTTTCCCTCAAGTTGCATTGAATTGTTGAGTGCCGCCGTCATCATTTAAGCTTCCTTGCTGGGAAGCACCAGCAGGCGGTGGCAATACGGGCAGTGCGCGATCTCACTACCGTCGTGGTTGAGGTCGCTCATGGACGATGCCTGCAGCGCGGTGTGGCAGATGGTAGGAATGTTGCCCTTGATGGTCTCGACGGCCAGGCCACGGAACTGCTTGAGCAGGCGCTCGTAATCGGTGAGCACGTCAGTCGGCAGCGTGGCAGCCAGCGCGGTGCGCTCCTTGGTGGCGGCGTCAATCTGTGCCTGGAGGTCGGCGGCCTTGGCGCGGGCGGCCTTGGTGTCGGTCTTCACGCCCTCCTCGAACTTGGCGATGATGACCTGCGCGCGGTTCTCGCGGTCGAGCGCCTCCTTATGGGCGATGACGACGTCCTTGCGGGTATGCTCGATCTTGTCCAGACGCTTGGCCAGGGTGGCGAGCTCGTTCTCCAGGTCCTGAACCTCGCGGTAGTCAGAGCCATCAACATGGCGCTTCTTGGCGGCCTCGATGGCGGTATTGGTCTGGATCTCGGTAGTGTTGAGGTCATCGAGCTCAATATCCAGGTCTTTGCGCTGGGCGTAGAGCTTGGTCATCTCGGCCTTGAGCTTAACGTAGGTCTTACGCTTGGAAGCGAGCTCCTTGAGTTCCGGCATATTGGCAAGTTCGCTTTTGTTGCGGGCGAGCTCCAAATCGATCTGTTGCAGCTTGAGTAGCGTAGCGCCGGCGCTCATAAGTTCTCTCCTTTTGTCACAGTCCACCATTGGCAAGGGTTCAGTATTTTAATCGCATGACGGGGGTCGACCCCGGCATCAACTGCAGAGTTCATCAATATATCAACGAACGGCTCCTCGGAGCGGTCGTGGCCGAGCAGGATGACGCCCAGACCACGCAAGGCAAGGTCCTGCGCCACGTGGTAGCCGGCCTCTCCGGTCACAATAACATCTGCGCCCGCAGCGATGGCAAGCTCACCAAAATCGCCGAGGGAGCCGCCCAGAATGGCGACGGTGCGGCACGGGTGCTCGGCATCGCCCCATACGCGCGGGTCGCTGCAAAAGGCCGTGGCGGCACGGTTGGCGAGATCGCGCAGGTTGCAGGCGTCGTGGAGGGTCGAGAGTGCGCCCAGACCGGTGAGCTCAGGCTCGTCCACATGCTCCAGCGAGCTCATGGGCTCAGCGCCCAGCAACTCACTCAGGCGAACACGCGCTTCGTGCGAGCGGTCCAGGTTGGTGTGAAGCGAGATGATGCTCACGCCGCAACGAGCTGCCTCGTAGAGCGCCGCGCTACACTGGGGGCGCGTCGCGCTAGGCGGACAAAACGCCTCGGGCGCCTTGATGTAGACGGGATGATGCGTGAGCAAAACGTTGGCACCGGCCTCCAAAGCGCGCTGCACGTTGGCTCTCGTGGCGTCGAGTGCGCAGGCAACGCCGCGAATCTCGTCATCGGGGTCGCCAACGGATAAGCCTACGTGGTCCCAGGGTTCGGCGTCCGTCTTGGGATAGCGTGCAAGCAGGGCGCGCTCGAGTTCGGCGACGATCATGCGGCACCTACGATCGAGAGCAGCGTCTGGGCAAAGTCGTCCAGATCTCCCGGATTCACGCGGTCATCGAAGGAGATGCGCAGTGCGCCCAACGCCTGCTCGCGACCGATGCCCATCGCGCTCAAAACGTGGCTGGGGTCCATGCTGCCGCTCGAGCATGCCGAGCCGGCCGAAACCTCAAAGCCGGCGGCGTCGAGCTTGATGATGAGCTCCTCGGAGTCCATGCCGTCAATATAGATCGATACCATGCCGGGCAGACGGTCGGCATGTGCGTAGTCGCCCATGGTGGCGTGAATGCGCGGGTGGGCCGTAAGCGTGGCGTAGAGCTTGTCGGAAAGGGCTTGCAGCTTCTCGCGCTCGTGAACGACACGGGGCGCCAACGTGCGGGCGGCAGCAGCAAAAGCCAGCTGCGTGCGCAGGTCCTGCGTACCGGCGCGACGGCCGGCTTCCTGTCCACCGCCAAAGATGCGCGGACGCAGCGGCGTGCGGTTCTTAAGGTAGAGCGCGCCGGATGCCACAGGGCCGCCGATCTTATGCGCGGCAACGGTCATGGCATCGACGCCCAGCTCGGTGACATCGAGCGGAATATGCAAGTAGCCCTGGATGGCGTCGGTATGGAACAGGGCACCCGCGGCGTGCGCGGCGGCGGCAAGTTCGCGGATAGGCTGCACCACACCGGTCTCGTTATTGGCGACCATAATGCTCACGAGCGCGACGTCGTCGTCGAGCAGGTCAACAAGCGTGGCAGGCTCAATGTAGCCCGCGCGGCAGGGCTGAACCAGGTCGACGGTAAAGCCGGTGGCACGCAGCAGCGGCAGGTTGTCCAGGATCGAATCGTGCTCGATGGCAGATACGATCACGCGGTTACGCTTGCGGTCGCGCTGACGAGCGCCCTCAGCAAGACCGAGGAGCGCCAGCTGGTTGGCCTCGGTGCCGCCGTTGGTAAGGATGATCTCGGACGGGCGAACGCGTGCGCCAAAGCTACGGGCGATCTCGCGACGAGCGACTTCCAGACGCGCGGCAGCCTTGCGGCCGAGCGAGTGCAGCGAGTTGGGGTTGACGCCCGCAAGCTCGCTATCGTCGTACTCACGCTGCGCAAGGAGCGCCTCGGCGCGCATGGGCGTCGAGGCGGCATAGTCAAGATTCACGGGTATGCGGTTTTGACCTGCGGCCATAAGGGTTTATGCCTCCTGTGCGGCCTCGTTGCCCAACTTCTGCAGCAGCGCAACCTCGGCGGCGGGATCTTCGGACTTAAAAACAGCGGAGCCGGCCACGAGGACGTTGGCGCCGGCCTTGACGACCTCGGCAATGTTCTTGGAAGAAATGCCGCCGTCGACCTCGATGAGGGGCGAAACGCCGTGACGCTCGCGCATGGCCTTGAGCTCGTGCAGTTTGGCGATGGTACCGGGGATAAAACTCTGGCCGCCAAAGCCCGGGTTCACACTCATCAGCAGCACGATATCGACGACCTCGATGATGCTCTCGAGTACGCAGACAGGCGTTGCGGGGTTGAGCACCACGCCGGCCTTGACGCCGCGCTGCTGCAGATGGGTGAGCGTGCGGTGCAGGTGCGTGGAGGCCTCGTAGTGCACGGTGATCATGTCGGCGCCAGCATCGGCATACCAATCGACCGTCTCGTCGGGGTTCGACACCATGAGGTGCGCGTCGACCGGCACGTCGGTGGAGCGCTTGACGGCCTTGAGGATATCAACGCCAAAGGTGAGGTTGCCGGTAAAGTGACCGTCCATCACGTCGAAGTGCACGTAGTCGGCACCGGCGATCTTGTCGAGGTCGCCCTTGAGGTTGGCCATATCGGCCGAAAGGATGGACGGAGCGATTTTAATGGAACCCATGATAGTAGCCTTTCTGCGCTAGTCGGTGAGTCCGTAGAACTCTTGCGATGGGACGCGGTCGGTGAGAATCTCGAGCGCCCTATCCAAAGTAACACCGTTATAGAGCGTTTGCTCCACGGCAAAGGTGAGCGGAATGTCTACGCCCAGTGAACGGGCGAGCTCGCTGACGCTGCGGGCCGCAACGGCGCCCTCAACCACCATGTGCGTGCGCCCCTGATACTCGTCGAGCGACACACCGTGGGCAAACTCGTAGCCAAAGGTGCGGTTGCGCGAATGCTCCGAGGTGCAGGTGGCGATGAGGTCTCCCATGCCGGCGAGCCCCATGCACGTTATGGCCTGCCCGCCACGGGCGTGTACCAGTCGACTAATCTCGGCCAGGCCGCGCGTCATGATAAGGGCGAGCGTGTTGTCGCCCGCGCCGGTGCCGGCGGAGATGCCGCACACGATGGCGATGACGTTTTTCATGGCGCCGCAAACCTCGACGCCGGTCATGTCCTGCGACAGGTAGATGCGGAAGGCCGTGGATAGGAGTAGGTCCTTAAAGGTCTCCCCTACCTGCGAATCTTCGCTTGCGATGACGGCGGCAGAAAGTCCGCCGCGGCAGATCTCCTCGGCATGGTTGGGACCGGAGAGCGCCGCCACGCGCGTCTCGTTGCCGATCTCGCTGGCAATGACCTCGCTCATGAGCAGTCCAGATTCGGGCTCAATGCCCTTGGTGAGGCAGAGCACCGGGGCGTCGGCGGCGATGAAGGGTGCCGCCTGATGGCATACGCTGCGCAGGTGCGTGGAGGGCACGGCAAAGATAATGGCGTCGGCGCCGCCGAGCGCCTGCGCCAGGTCCGTCGTGGCAACGACGTTGCCGGGCAGCTCGTAACCCACAAGGTAGCGGGGGTTGCGGTGCTCGCCATTGATGCCGGCGGCCGTCTGCTCGCTATGGGCCCACATGGTCACGCGCTCTGCTCGCGCGGCGGCAAGGCCGGCGACGGCGGTTCCCCAGGAGCCAGAGCCAATCAGCGCAACATTCATGACTCTCTCCTACTTATCGTCGGGCTCGGTGACGCGCTTGGTAAACGAGAGCTTGGACTCCTTACCGGTCATGAGCTTTTTGATGTTCGCACGATGGGCCCACACCACGGTGATGCCGATCATCGCCATGCAAAACTTAAGTCCTAGGCTGCTGTACGGAAAGACCGCACAAGCGGCAATGGGAAGACCGATGGCCGCGGCAAGCGAGCCCACCGACACGAACTTGGTGATGGCGACGGCCACGATAAACATGCCCAGCAGCGACAGACCAATGGGCCAGTACCATGTGAGGATAACGCCCAGACCCACGGCGATACCCTTGCCTCCATGGAAGTTGAGGTAGGGCGAGAAGATGTGTCCCCACACGGCAGCCAGGCAAATGACGCCGAGCATCCAGTCGCCGGCGGCACCGGGAGCCATAATGCTCACGGGGAAGCCATAGCCCACGCTCGCAATGAGCGGACGCGCGATAAGGACGCAGATGGCGCCCTTAAGGCAGTCGAGCAGCAGCGTGAGTGCGGCCACCTTGGGGCCGGCCACACGCAGGGCGTTGGTGGTGCCGATGTTGCCGGAGCCCGCCTTGCGAATGTCGGTGTGGTTGAACACGCGGCCCAGGATCAGGCCAAACGGAATCGCCCCGATAAAGAACGAGACCACGGCGCAGATGGCGGTCAGAAGAATCGGATTATGCATCCTTTTGCTCCTTCTTCCTAAAGAAGAGTCGAATGGGCGTGCCGGAAAAATCGAAGGTCGAGCGCATGCGGTTCTCGACGTAGCGCTGGTAGGTGTCGTTGACCAGGTCGCTGTGGTTGACGAAGAACGTGAACGTCGGCGGGTTGACGCCCGTCTGGGTCACGTAGTGCATTCGCAGGCGGCGCTTGCCGTCCACCACGGTATGACCGAACTCGCGCAGGTCGGTAAGGAACGTGTTGAGGCGCGAGGTGCTGATCTTCTGCGAGCGCGTCTTTTCGGCGGCGTCTACCATTGCCCAGATCTTCTCGACGCTGCGGCCGGTCAGGGCAGAGATGCGCAGGTACTGGGCCCAGGGAGCCATAACGCCCAGACGGCGGTCGATGGTCTCCATGCAGGCCTCGCGCTTACGGTCGTCGTCGAGCAGATCCCATTTGTTGAGCAGCACAACGATGGCGCAGCCGCGCTCGATGGCAAGACCCATGACCTTCTGGTCCTGCTCAGTAACGCCCACGGAGGCGTCGACGACGAGCAGCGCCACATCGGCGCGGTCGATGGCGCGCAGGCCGCGGACCATCGAGTAGTACTCGATGTTTTCGTACACGGTGCTCTTCTTACGAATGCCCGCGGTGTCGACCATGCGGTAGTGCTTGCCGTTGCGCTCCACGACGGTGTCGATGGCGTCGCGCGTGGTGCCGGCAATGTTGGACACGATGGAACGGTCGGCGCCCAGGATGCGGTTGAACAGCGAGGACTTACCGGCGTTGGGGCGGCCGATGATGGCGACGTTCAGCGCGTCGGGGAACTCGTCGGCGACTTCGTCCTCCTCCTCGGGCAACAGGGCCACGATATCGTCGAGCAGGTCACCCGTGCCATGACCATGCAGGGCCGAGAGCGGCGTGGGCTCACCGATGCCGAGCGAATAGAACTCCCAGATGCTGTCGTTCTCGCGATCGGGGTTGTCGAGCTTGTTCACCAGCAGAAAGACCGGCTTGTCGCTGCGCTTGAGCATGCGAGCGACCGACTCGTCCTCCTCGGTGACGCCGGTGCGGCCGTCGACCACAAACAGGATGACGGCGGCTTCCTCGGCGGCGGCGAGGGCCTGGTCGCGAATGGACGTGGCGAAGACGTCATCGCTCTTGAGCGGTTCGATGCCGCCCGTGTCGACGATGGTGAACTCGCGGCCGTTCCAATCGGCCGTGTGATACGAGCGGTCGCGCGTGACGCCGCGGGACTCGTGGACGATGGCGTCCGAGGTCTGGGCCAGGCGGTTAACGAGCGTGGACTTGCCCACGTTGGGGCGTCCGACGACGGCGACGATAGGTTTCATCTGCTCTCCTTTAATGGGTAGGGTCAGTGGAAGTGTTAGAGTCTGCGGGCACAATGCCAAGGATGCGCTCCAGGGTATCGAGCAGCTCATGCGGCATGGTCGATACCACATGAACTTCGGCGCCGCGACTGGTAAGGCTTGCGAGTAAATCGTCATGATGATACTCGTCAAGCGTCATGCCGTCAGCGTTGAACATGAGCTTAGGCACAAAGAGCATAACCCCCGACAGATCTTGGGGCAGCTGCTCCAGAATGTCACACGCGACGATGAGGCCGGTCACGTCCACGTTGCCGCCAAAGTAGCGGTTCTTGATGGCTGTGACGGTGCCGCCGAGACCATGCGGCGACTCCACAAAGCGCGCCACGGTGTCGCGCGCGCTGGCGCCGGAGAGGCACAGAAGGCGCTGGTTGCGCTCGGCGATGCCAGCGCGGACGCGGGCCAGACGCTCGGCGTCGGCGGCAAGCACGTCGTCGGTCTCGTCCAGATACGAGCGGATCATGCCGATGCCGTCGTAGTACTGCGGGTAACCGTCGTAAAAGTCTGCCTCGGGAGGATCGATGCCGGCGTCCAGATAGAACTCGTCGCTCATCTGGAAGGTGTGGCGGCCAAAGCGCTCATAGGCGCGCTCCTGGAACGGTCGGATCATGGCAATGGTCTCGCGCGCTAGCTCGGGCTTGTCGCTGTAGGACCAGCTAAAACGGTTCTGATGCTTGGTAAAACCGAGCGGCACAATGCCCAGGCTTGTGATTTGCTCGTGCTCCTCGCAAAAGCGCAGGGTCTTTTCCAGCTCCTCGCCGTCATTCATGCCGGGGCACAACACAATCTGCGCGTGAATCTCGATGCCGGCGGCCATGATGGCCTCGAGTACGTCCATGCCGCGTTGGGCGTTGCGGCCCATCATGCGTCGGCGGACGTCGGGGCTTACGGCATGGACCGACACATTCATGGGACTCATGTTGCGTTGGATGACGTTTTGCACGTCCTCGTCGGTGAGGTTCGTGAGCGTGACAAAGTTGCCCTGCAAAAAGCTCAGACGGTAGTCGTCATCGCGAATATAGAGCGTGGAGCGGCCGCCCTTGGGGAGCATCGTCATAAAGCAGAACACGCAGGCGTTCACACAGGTGCGCATGCCATCGAAGATGGGGCCGTCGAACTCAAGGCCCCAGTCCTCGCCCGGGAAGCGGTCGAGCTCGACGGAGGTGATGGTGTTGTCGCGCGGGTCGAATACCTCGAGGTCGACGGTATCGTCGTCGGCCTCCCAGAGCCACACGATCATATCGGTCAGCTGCTCGCCGTTGACCGTGAGCACGCGCATGCCCGGCTCGATACCCACATCCCATGCGGGCGATTCGGGACGCACGTTTTTAACGAGCGCGCCCTCACCCGGCTCGGGGTCGCGGCTGCGCCCGTAATCGGCCACCTCGGCGGCGTATGCGGGTACGGTCTGGTCCATGGTTAGCGGCAAAGCTCCTTGATGCGCGTGACGGCGCGTTCGATGTGTTCTTGCGGGGTGGAGGCTCCGGCGGTGATGCCGATGTGGTGAGCGTCGGTAAACCACGCGGCCTGGAGCTCGGAAGCTTCCTCGATGTGATGCGTGTGCTCGCAGGCGTCTGCGCAAATCTGAGCCAGGCGGCGGGTGTTGCCCGAGTTCTTGCCACCCACGACGACCATGCAATCACAGCGTTTGGCAAGTGTTGCTGCTGCCTGTTGACGCTCGCTCGTGGCGGCGCAGATGGTGTTGATCACACGCAGCTCCTGCACGCGCGGGGTGATGGCAGCTACGACCTCGGCCAAGTTCTGTGCGGTCTGGGTGGTCTGCACGACGAGGCCTACCTTGCCCTTGAGCGACAGGGCATCGGCGTCGGCGGCACAGCTCACGACCTGCGCATCATTGCCGGCATGGCCCAGAATGCCCTCGACTTCGGGGTGGCCCGGCTCGCCTACGACCACCACGCGGTAGCCCTCGCGCACCAGGCGCTCGGCGGCCACATGGACCTTCTTCACGTAGGGGCACGTGGCGTCGACGACGTTAAGGCCGCGCTCGCGAGCGGAATCGATGACCTGCGGCACCACGCCGTGGGCGCGGATGATCACGGTGCCGGTTGCGGCGTCGTCCAGGGTTTCGGCCAAGCCAACGCCTGCCTCAGCGAGCTCGCGTACCACGATGGGGTTATGGATGAGCGGACCCAAGGTGTGAACTTGAGTGCACTCCCCTGCCTGCGGCGCGGCGGCCAGCGCCATATCGAGCGCACGCTGTACGCCGTAGCAAGTGCCGGCGTGGGCGGCGATCTCGATGGTAGGCGCGGTTGCCTGGTCGGACGCGGTCGCGGCAGTGTTCGTCACGTTCTCGCTCATGGCTAGAACCTGCCCGGATGCTCGGCGCACAGCTCGTCTCGCATGGCGTAGACGCGGTTCATGGCCTCGGACTCAAACCATTCCAGGCGCTCCGTGCGCTTAAGCCCGGCCGGTGCGTCGGAAAGCGAGACGGCCTTGCCGGCGCGGATCCAGCACTTCTTGGGACGCATGATCTTTTTGCCCGCGGGCGTGATGTCGGACCAGCCGCAGATGGCGAGCGGGTTCACAGGAGTCTTGCCCATCTGAGCGATGAGCGCAAAACCGCCGTGGACCTCGGGCTTGATCTCGCGCGAGCGGATGCGCGTGCCCTCGGGGAAGATCAGAACGTCCTCGCCGCGCTGCAGCGCATGCTGGGCGGCGCGCAGGCACTTCATATCTGCAGTACCACGCTCCACGGGGATGCCGCCTACGCGGCTAAAGGCCCAGCGCACAATCTTGCTCTTGGCGAACTCGGACTTAAAGATGGGCCGAATGCGGCGCCCCCCAAAGAACAGCGCCGTCTCTACGGCCAAGAGCTCGGCCATCGAGGTGTGGTTGCAGATGACTACGCTCCCGCGGCCGTCCTGGCGCTCAAACAGCAGATCGGCATCCTCGACCTTCCAACGCCACATGAGCTTGGAGAAGGCCCAAAGGATGGCCATGACCACGACAACGGTGCCGCGGATGAGCGCTGGGAACTCTGCATAAGGAGCGTTGTAATAATCCTCGGGCGTCTGCTTAAACAGGCGCATGGGCTACCTCCTTTGGTTGATGAGGTCCTCGATGATACGAACGACCTCGTCGATGGTGTGGGCGGTGGAGTCGACGTGCACGGCGTCCTCGGCGGGCACGAGCGGGGCGACCTCGCGGCTGCTGTCGAGCTTGTCGCGCTGCTTAAGGGCGTCGAGGGTCTCGTCGACCTCGGCCTCGAGCTGCTCGGACGTGAGCTGCTGGGCATCGTTTTGGTGGCGCTGAAGCACGCGGCGGCGGGCGCGCTCGCGCGGGTCGGCTGTCAGGAAGACCTTGACCTGCGCGTTAGGGAACACGACGGTTCCGATGTCGCGACCCTCGGCCACGATATCGCGGTCCTCTGCGGCACGGCGCTGATGGATGAGCATGGCGGCGCGCACGCCCGGGTAGGCCGAGACCTTGGACACGTTGGCGTCAACCTGCGGAGTACGAATGGCGGCCGAAGCGTCCTGGCCGTCAATGGTCAGGCGCGTGTCCTCGCCGGTACCGTTGGTAAAGTGGATTTCGATCTGCTCGGCGAGGGCAACGATGGCTGTCTCGTCGTCCAGGTCGATGCCGCGGTCGAGCGCGGCGAAGGTGACGGCGCGATACATGGCGCCCGTGTCGAGCTTGTTAAAGCCAAGCTGACGGGCGATCTCCTTGGCGATGGTGGACTTGCCGGAACCGGCGGGGCCGTCGATGGCGACGATCATGTAATGCTTCCTTTCGATGGGTGACGTGCTGGTATGGTTTGCGGGCGTTGGGGCGCGGCGGGTTGCCTAGCCCGTGTAGCGCTCGCGGTAGGTGTTGCGCTTGGGCGCAGAACCGTGGCTGCCGTGATGGCGCGTGCGTGCCGCGGGCGTGTCTTGGGGCTTGCCGCTGTTGCGCTTGGCGCTCGCCTGCTTGGGCAGGATGCCACCGCTTTTGAGGATCTGCACCTCGCGGTCGGTGAGCTCGCGCCACGAGCCCTTGGCCACGCCCTCGAGCTCAAGGCCGGCAAAGTTGCAGCGATGCAGACGGATTACCGGGTGGTGAATCTTGCTCAGCATGCGCTTGACCTGGTTCTTGCGTCCCTCGCGGATGATGACCTCCACGGCGGTGGTGCCGGGCTTGACGCCTTGCGGAGCCACGGCCTCGGCCTCGCGTGCGGTAATGACGCGGCAGATTGCCGGCTGACACAAGCCGTCGTCGAGCTCGATGCCACGGCGTAGCGGGTCTAGATCGCGGTCGGTCAGCTGCCCGTCCACGAGTGCCTGGTAGGTCTTGTAGACGTGCTTGCTGGGGTGCAGCAGGTCCTGAGACAGGTCGCCGTCGGTGGTAAAGAGCAAAAGGCCCGTTGTGTCGCGATCCAGGCGACCCACCGGGAAGAGCCCCGGAAAGCGGTCGCGCGGGACCAGGTCGGCCACGCAAGGGCGCTCCTGCGGGTCGCTCATGGTGGTGAGGTAGCCGGTCGGCTTGTAGAGCATCAGGTACACGGCGCCCTGGTCGAGCTTGACCGGCATGCCGTCGACCTCGATATGGTCACGGTCGACATCGACCTTGGTGCCCAGCTCGGTCGCGACCTTGCCGTTAACAGTCACGCGGCCGGCGGTCATCAGGTCCTCCGACCCGCGGCGGCTTGCCACGCCCGCGCGCGCCAAAAAGCGCTGCAGGCGCATGGTGTGCGGGTAGACGGACACCGCGTCGCCTACGGGCGCTGCGGTGTCCGTGGCGCTTGCGACGCGCGTCTCCCCTGCTTCGTTAGTCCTCGTCATGTATATCCTCCGAGGTAGCACCTGTGAGCAGAAGCTCCTCTTCATCGGTGTCCTCAACATCGGTATCGATCAGTTCGCGCTCTTCGTCCAGATCTTCGGCCTGTTCCTCGAGCGTAGACTGAATGCTGCGGCCGCTCAGGCGCTCGCGGATAAACTGGCGCGACTGCTCGTCGGGGGCAAACTGCTCCAGATCGGGCAGGTCGCGGGTGGAGCGCAGACCGAACTTTTCCAAGAAGGCGTTGGTCGTGCCGTAAATGATGGCCTGACCGCGCTGGGGGTCACGGCCGAGCTCGCGCACCAGACCCTTGTCCACGAGCGACGCGATGACGCCATCGGAGTTGACGCCGCGGATGCCCTTGACCACCTCGCGCGTTACGGGCTGGTGGTATGCGATGACGGCCAGGGTTTCGAGGGCCGCCTGGGACAGCTTTTGCGTGTCCCAGCTCAACACATAGGCCTCGACCACGTCGTGGTAGGCGGGGTGCGTGAACAGGCGCCAGCCGCCGGCGACCTCGCGCAGCTGAAAGCCGCGGTTGGCCTCCTCGTACTCAACCTTGAGCTCGGCGAGCAGCGACGCGCACTCGCCGGGGGCGATATCCAGTGCGCCGGCCAGCGCGGGCGCACTCACCGGGTCGCTTGACACCAGCAGCAGCGCCTCGAGGGCGCCTTTGAGGCTGTTTGCCTCCAGCGTGGAAAGGGTTGACATGATTGCGGCTCCTATTCGGTGAGCTCGGGGCCCTCGCCGGGCACGTATGCCTCGGCGCCCTCGACGCGGTTGATTTGAATGGTTCCAAAGATCTCGTCCTGGCTCAGCGTGAGCGAGCCGCGCTTGGTGAGCTCAAGCATGGCCAGGAAGGTGACGATGAGCTGCTCGGTGGTGGCATCGCCGTCCAGTAGCTCGCGGAAGGTGCAGGTTTGGTGCGCCATGGTAAAGCGGTCGACTGAGGCCACGGTCAGGTCGAGCGGCACGCGATGCGGCGCCACATGCTCGGCCTCCAGCAGGAAGGTCTGGCGCTTGCCGTCCAGGTCGGCACAGATGACGGCGAGACCGCGCAGCGTGATGCCGGCCAGGTAGTCGGGCATAAGGCCCAAAAACTCGGGGTCGGGGCCGGCCACACGCGGGTGCATGCGGCTTTCGGCCTGCATGCGGGCACCGAGGGCCGCAGCCGCGCCCTTAAACTGCTTGTAGGCGATCAGACGCTGGATCAGGACTTCGCGCAGGGCGTCGCCGTCGAGCGCGCTGAGTTCCTCGAGGTCTTCGTCGTCCTCGTCATCGTCGTCTGTCTTGCGCGGGGCCTCCTGGGGCACCAGCGAGGCAGCCTTGATGTCCAAAAGGGTTGCCGCGACCAGCAAAAAGTCGCTCGCTACGTCCAGGTCCAGCGCCTCGATGCGCTCGGCCTCGGCCAGGTATTGCTCGGCCACCTCGCTAATGGAGATGGCGCCAATATCAACTTTTTGGCGGGTTACCAGCTGCAGCAGCAGGTCGAACGGTCCGCTGTAGACCTGAGTCGACACGCGATACGACATCTTCGACCTCCTTTGACGGCGCCTTCGCGGCGCGGTTTGGGTGCATGTTGCGACCGTTTTGCACGGTCGACCTGTTAGTTTACCTTAGATGCCGGCGATTGCGAAGTTAAGCAGCTGCTCAGCGAGCGGATACACGGTAACGTCGAAATAGCGGCCGATTACGTCGATGCCGGTCCACATGGGCAGCAGGTACAGCACCAGGATGAGGATGGGCATGGCGTATTGCTGCAGGCGGTAGTAGTTGGCGAGCGCCTTGCCCTTGAGGAAGGGCACGATGATCGACGAGCCGTCGAGCGGTGGGATCGGGATGAGGTTGAAGAACGCGAGCGATAAGTTGACCACGATAAACGTGGCGCCGAAGTTCATGATTTGTGACGCCAGGGCAAAGGACATGCTGGCGTAGAGATTGCCGTACGTTACGTGCAGGAGGGCGGCCGCGAGGCACGCGAGTGCGATATTCGATGTGGGGCCGGCTACGCTCACCAGGACCTCGTCGCGCTTGGGGTGCTTAAGGTTGTTGAGATAGACGGGCACGGGCTTGGCGAAGGCGAATACGGGACCGCCGGCGGCAAGCATAAGCAGCGGCAGGATGATGGTGCCAAACGGATCGATATGGTTGAGCGGGTTGAGCGAGACGCGTCCGCGCGAACGGGCCGTCTTGTCGCCGAGCGCCCAGGCCGCCGCGGCGTGTGCACTCTCGTGGATAACGATGCCCACGATGACGGCGACGGCGCTAGCGAGCAGGTTCATGAGGTAGCTGATGGACATAACGCTCCCCTAGCGGACGCGGCGCGAGGCGCGCGTGAGCAGGTAGTCAATTACAAACAGGATCACAGCGACGATGGCGTAATCCAGGCGGAAGACGCCGCCAAAGGGAGAGGTGATGACGCCGTAGCCGGCGATGGCGCTCGGCAGCGCGCGCGAAAGCTCAACGACAAAGCCCACGATCTGCAGCTTGGCGGTGAGGCCGCTAAAACACAGCAGCACGGTCATCGCGCTCATAAAGATGCCGCAGATGCGACAGGCGATGGCGATGATGCTCATCGCCACAGCAGCGGCCTTACGAGAGTTCACGCGCGGTCTCCTCTTCGATCTGGGTGGAAAGCTCCAGCCATTCATCCTCGAGCTTGGGCAGCTCTTGCTTAAGGCCGTTATATTCCCCCAGCGCGGCGTTGAACTTGTCCTGATCGGCATAAAGCTCTTCGCTCGCCATCAATTCCATAAGCTCGTCATAGCGGGCGCGCTTTTTGTCGAGCTCGGCCTCGATCTTCTTGAGCTGGTTGCGCACGCCCTTGAGCTTTTTGTTGAGCGCGGCGCGGGCCTGGGCCTCGGCGCGCTTTTGCTCCTTGGTCTTTTTGCCCTCGGCGGGCTTGGAGGCGGTGGCGGGGGTGTCGGGCTGGGCCGCGGTGACCTTAGCGGACTTGGTCGCGGCCGGTGCGCTCTCCCCTGCCGCATCGGCCGCGGCGCGGGCTGCGAGGTCCTCGCGCTTGTAGAGGTAGTAGTCGTAGTCGCCGTCGTAGACCGTGACCTTGCCATCGCGGATGTCAATGATGCGGTTGGCCACAGCGCGTACCAGGTGCTCGTCGTGGCTGATCAGCACGATGGTGCCGGGGAAGTTCTGCAGGGCGTTCTCGAGCATGTCCACCGAGTCGATGTCCAGGTGGTTGGTGGGCTCGTCCAGGCACAGGAGCGCCTCGGGGGCCACGAGCATTTTGGCCAGGGCCAGACGCGCCTTTTCGCCTCCGGAGAGGACGCGAACCTGCTTTTCGATGGAATCGTTGTCGCTAAACAGGAAGGCGCCCAGCAGGCTGCGCTGCTGCGGCACGGTCCACTTGGGCGTGACGGTGTCGATCTCTTGCAGGACGGTATCGGACTCGGTCATGCCCTCGAGTGCGTGCTGGGCGTAGTAGGCCACGCCCACGTTGGTGCCCAGGTCCCGGGTGCCGGTGGTGGGCGGCTCCAGGCCGGCGAGGATCTTCATGAGCGTGGACTTGCCGGCGCCGTTGGGGCCGACGAGCGCAACATGCTCGCCGCGGTAGAGCTTGAGATCGATGTCACTGTAGATGTGCTTGTCGCCGTAGGACTTGGACACGCTCTCGAGCCCTACGACCATGTCGCCGGAGCGCGGCGGGTCGGGGAACTTAAAGTCGATGTGCTTGTGACCCTCGGGCAGGATGACAAGCTCCTTTTTGATCTGCTCGATCTTGCGGATGCGCTCCTGTGCCTGGGCAGCTTTGGTGGGCTTGTAGCGGAACTTGTCGACAAAGACCTGCATGTGGGCGATGTCGCGCTCCTGAGCGGCACGCTTGGCGCGCATCTGCTCCAGGTTGTCCTCGCGCTGCTTGAGGTAGCTGCTGTAGTTGCCGGTGTAGGTGGTCACGCGACGGTTTTCGAGCGCGGCGACGTGGTCGACGCAGGCGTCCATGAAGGCGCGGTCGTGGCTGACGATGAGTACGGCGCCGTCGTAGTTGGCGATAAAGCCGCGCAGCCACTGGACGCTTTCGAGGTCCAGGTGGTTAGTAGGCTCGTCCAGAAGCAGCAGGTCGGGGTGGCGCAGGAAGAGCTTGGCAAGCGCGATGCGCATCTGCCAGCCGCCCGAGAACTCGGAGCACGGGCGCTCAAAGTCGGTGACCTTAAAGCCCAGGCCGGACAGGATTTTGCGGGCGTTGCTCTCGAGCTCGTAGCCGCCCAGGTGCTCAAAGCGGTCCTGTACCTGACCGTACTCGTTAAGGAGGGCGTCGACGTCCTTGCCCTGCTCCGAGAGCTCGGTTATCTGGGCCTGCAGCTCGTTGGCGCGCTCGCCCATGCGGCGGATTTCCTTGGCAGCGGCCATGACCTCGGCAAGGATGGTGGTGTCTTTTTGCTCCAGATTAGTTTCCTGCTCTAGGTAGCCTACCTGGCAGTCCTTTGCGTACTGGACCTGGCCGGCGTCTGGGCTGTCGATGCCCATAATGATCTTGAGCATGGTGGTTTTGCCGGCGCCGTTGGGTCCCACGAGCGCAAAGCGCTCGCCGGGGTTGATCTGGAAGGACGCGCCGCTAAAGAGGACGCGTGCGCCGAAGCTTTTTTCGATCTTGTCGACCAGGAGGATCATGGTGCCGCCTTTGACCTTGTGTGCCTATATGAAAAAAGGCCCCAACTTGCGTTGGAGCCTCATTCAATGCTCGGGTGGAGACGAGGGGGATCGAACCCCTGACCTCTTGACTGCCAGTCAAGCGCTCTCCCAGCTGAGCTACGCCCCCGTGCGAAGAAGTACTATACGGGAACTCGGACCACGATGCAAGGGCAATTTTGGAAAATTTCGCAGTCGCGGCGTGGGCCGCCATCATCCCAGCGGCCATCCCGCCGGCGCCGGGCTCATTATCGGGGCCGATCGCGCTCCCGCCGACCCGGCGATTTCAAAACCATGCCGGTTTACGGGGCCAGGCCGGGAACCCCCGAGCATGCCGTAATCTGTAAAATCAAAACCGCAGGTAGACGGCTTGCGCATTCCGTGAAATGCAGGGCATGGACGGCCGGTCCGGGTCCAGCCCCGTAATCCGGCATAGTTTTGAAATGACATTAATTCACTAACAGGCAAACTAGGTAGTTCTAGCGCCTTGTCGCCAGCTAATTTCCGATTTCCAACCAGTTGCACAAAACATTTGCTCGCAGCCTCGTCTCGGCGCACTTCATTGCCTCAGTTTTGGCTTTATAGCGAATCCCTAAACGGTCGCAGACACTTCTGACTATGGTGTCTAGCTGCTTTGAATCGTTGAGCATATCGTGAGTCACCAGGAACACGTCGAAACCCATGCTCTGGAGCGCAGTCATGCGCTCAGCATCGTGGTCGAGTACCGCGCCTGACCCATGGATGACTTCACCTTGGATCTCGATAATTACTGCCTTCATTAGGATTGGGTTTACAATCACGATGTCGCCGTAGCAAACCTTTTGACCTGCGATGCTTTGGGCTGCTACAGATAGAGGGGTTAAATCGTTGAGGTACACGTATCTGAATCCTGCACCACCTAGACGTCGAGAACGACTTAGAAGCAGGACCCCAGCGACCTCGAGTGGAGACGCAGCAATGCCGATAACCTGCTGAGTGGCATCATAAAACTGCTTTCCCCACATTTGACTTTTGACCTTGTCGGCGAATCGATGCAGATCGCTTAGCTCGATGAGCGGCTTTCTCATCCAAAGAGAAGTGCCTTTGAGTTTCGTAACCTCTCTTCCATCCTCACGCTTGTTCGTTTGGCCTTCTTTATCTGTGGCCTTTACGGTTGCGCGGGCGTAAACACGTTTCCAGGGAACCTCGTCTTCGCCCTCTCCAAGTTCGAATAGATCCTGCGTGCTGGATTTGCGATTCTCCTCTACCGCCATTTTTAACTGCATTTCGGCAGCGGGAGCCGGCTCGAAAACAGAAAACCAACCGCAAAGTTCGTACATTGCCAGTACGAGATTTATTTGGGACACAAAGCGTGTCATAGTAAATAACGTGTTAAGCGGATTGGTGACACTAAAGCCTAAGTTGGTGTCGATTGTTGTACTGACATCCGATGCCCCTTCCCAACGAATAGTGGAGCGCAATCCCGAGTGGTGATTACAACAACCTGGCGAAGCAACAGCGATAATCGGGGTCTTGAGGACGTCGGTTACGAAAGGGGCTTGGGATAGGGCTCGCCAGCCGTCATCGGAGCTGGGTAGGCGCGGGTAGAGGTCATGCACCTGCGGTGGGCAGCGCCAGTAGCGGAATGCGGTGTTTGCGCAGACGATTTCGTCCATGTGGCCTCCCCTGGTTTCGACCGTAGGCCGTGCGGATTGCGGGCATGGCCGATTATCTACCGGGGCATCATGCGGGTAAGTACGGGAAGCAAACCAAATGCTGACAAAAGCATGCCGAGTTCCGCCGAAAAACCGTCGTGTGATAGAAAACCGCTGGAAGAAGCTTTGGGCATGTGGTCCCTGTCTCCACATTTGCGCGCGGATCACATGGGGAATTCAATGAAAATACGCATGAGTTTTATACAAAACATGCAATGGCGTCAGCAAAAAGGGTGCGAAAAAAATGACGCCTTATACGACTACGATTCGTTTTGGAATCACCCTTGGTATCAAAAAGAAAAAGGCCAGAGGCTTAACACCTCTGACCTGTACTTTAGATGGTGGGCGATACAAGATTCGAACTTGTGACCCCATCCGTGTGAAGGATATGCTCTACCCCTGAGCCAATCGCCCGTCGCCTTTCGGCAAAAGAGATACTAACATAGCCGTGCGTGGTTTACCAAGAACTTTTTGCCCCCGATTTTAAATTCGTGGGAGCAAACCGCACTGTTTCAACCCAGTCAGCCAACAAAACCGCAGCTAAACCACCATTTATCGCTTAATCCACGAAGTCTCGGGGCGGCAGATAAGTCGCGCGTTGTTGTAGGCCATATCGAGTGTGAGGCAGGTGCGCGCGGCGTAGAAACCGTCCTCGCGCTGGATGGTCAGCGCCAGCTCGGGCTTGTCGCCGGTCAGGCACAGCGGCAAGAGCAGCTGGATCCGGCCGCCGTAGAACTGCGGCACGGCGAGCGTGTAGTTGGCGGCGGCGCGGCGGGCGGCCTCGACGACGGCGCCCTCAAAGGCACGGCGCAGCAGCAGCGAGTTGTCCTCCCCCATCAGGCTGGCAGGAATGCGCGTCAGGTTCTCCTCGTCGCCCAAAATATGGTCGATGTTGGAGCGGATGGGAAGGCGGTAGTCAAAGACCAGCTCGGAAGGGTCCTCGGCAAAGCGCACGCGGCACGGCAGGTACTCAAACGAGACCAGCATGGGGTCGCTCTCCTTAAAGAAGCCCTTCAAAAACCAGCGCTGGCGCGCGTCGGGTTTCGTGTTGGGCTCAAACAGGCCGTAGATGGTCTCGTAGCGACGCGTGTACAGGCCGGTGTTGAACAGGCATTGGTCGTCGTCGAACACCAGCGGTAGGTTGGACGGCGCGGTCTGGTCCACGTCGCGCTCGGTCAGGAACACCGCCCGGCTAAATGAAAACGACAAGTAGTTTCTGAGGATGCGGTTGCCGGGACCCCAGTCCTCGGGGTCGGCGAGGTCGACCAGGCGATCGTAGCAGGGCTCGGGGCAAAACGCGAAGTCGTACACATTGCTGCACAGGGTGCTAGGGAGTTCCATGTGGCGTCCATTCCATTTCATAGTTAGAGTTTGGATGCTTAGATTTTATACGTGCGACGCACCGTCGAGACACACAACGCAATTGCGGCGCAGCTCGTCGGCGAGTTCTGCTCGCGTGCGGTTTCCGGAAACAAGGTCCTGGATCCAGGCGTAGTGCTGGTTGTCTTTGGGTTCCGGGCTATCGGAAAGTACGATTGGAGCACTAGCGGCGTAACAGGAAGGTCCCGCCCGTCAACATCGGCAATCATGAGTTGACAAGCGTAATCATGGCTCAATTGCGGTTTAGCAATAGAATGTCAGGGAATCATCACCAAAGGTTTCGCGCCACTTGTCACAAATGTAACGATGGTTCATGGTGATTAGTTTTGAAAGATCCCTGAGATCCTTAGCCGGAATCTTGCTCTCGTTGTTCGCAAGTGTGCATCCACCATTTTTAGTGAGCCAAAACTTAGTCGAATTTGCAGCTGCCCTCTTTACTCCTACATGGATGTGAACGGGCTCGCCATTTTCTGCATTCCAAAAGAACAGAACATACTGTCCAAAAACAAAAATTCGAGGCATTATGCCACCGCCGGTCCGGCTTTTTGCCGTTCTGCAAGCTCGAAGATAAACGGAGCGTTTGATCTAACGAACTCGGTCAAAAAATCCAGATCATCAGTAGAAAATCCTTCGACGTTAAACCATTTGACCGCAGGTAGAAAGCATTCTGCATGGTCAAAACCAAAATCAACCGGGCGCTCGACGGCTACGCGAACGGTCCCGTCGTCTCGTGTTTCTGAGTAGGCAAACTGAGTGCCGTCATCTAGCTGAACATAGCTCCAAAGCATTGCTACCTCCTTAGTGTTTATATCCAAGTATAAACAGCCGCTTAGATGCAACGTGATGCGAATTGAATTATTCCCATAAGACCTGAACTGCTGATAATTTGTATTACTGAGATTTGAACCACCTCACACTTCAGTGTCTTTTTGGCATGGAAAACCGTCATTGTGCGATGGTCGGACTTTATGTCAAGGATCGTATTCAGATTCAAGCGCTCGCATGCTTAACTACTTGCAGGCGCTTGAATCCTATAGATTACCCAAATGCTGCTCAACAGCCTCCATGCCAACCTCCGCATATTTTAGGAGGCCTTGTATATCGTTGTAGTTCTTGGGCAATCGATCTTTTTCAATACCAGTAATTTTGGCGAATAATTCGATTGTTAGATCGAGTGCGAAGTCGATTAGTTTTTGAATTTCGCTGAAAGTTAAAGGAAGTCGCCTAACAAGCTCATCATAATTCAGTGCTTCTATGTCGCTATGGGCGAATACTTTATTTCGCTGATCGCGAAGCATGTCAGTTTGTTTACTGAGACCGTTGAGTCGTTTTTTCCATAAATTGGAAAGGTCATAAGTGGTTATGCACACAGTAACCATTCTGTAATGATTTCCGAACAGCTTTTCATCTGAGCGTTGTGACTCAACTTCTTTGGAGTAGAAACGCTCCTCGTCCTTTGCCAATGGATGAACGATTGGATTAAGCCTGTCAAAGTTTGGTCGATCATTAAATAAGGAGATTGCAAGCGCGTCGATTTCAGCAGAATGAGACTTGACGTCTTCTATCAAGTTCCCAATACTGACGTCGCTTTTGGCATCAAATAACCGTGCGCAATTCATGAAACAGGATTCGGTTAATGCAAGTTGTGTAAAGCTGAAGAAGCAGCCAGCGCAAATTACTTCATTCTCATAGTCGGAAGATGCTTTAGACAGTTCGCGAAGGATTGCTAGTTCCGTGTTGGCATAAAATGCCTCGCTATATAGATAGCTGCAACGCTCAAGCAGCTCAAGAAGGCCGGCGTCTTTTACGTTCTTGGCAGCCTCAACTGTATGATCCGACTCGTGGTTCATGTTAGATAAGTCCCGAGTAATTGTCGTAAAAATTATTCTACTAATTCGTCGTTACGAATATAGCCTTCTATATAGCCTATCGAAATGGTGCTTCAGCAGCGGCACGCAGCAGCTAGAAACACTGTCCCCAGCAGGAAAAGCGCCACAGAGGCGACGATCCAGCAGTTGTCGCCGGTCTTGGGGAGCGCCGCAGTGGTCGCGGTGGCAGCCTTGGGCTTGGAGACTTTGGCGGCCGTGGTCTTGGTTACTGTCGTTGCTGTCTTGGTTGTCGCAGCCGCGGGTTTCAGCGCGGGATTTGTCGTGGGCCCTGTGGTGGGCTCTCCGGCAGAGGGGTTAGCATCGCAGGGAGACTTGCCCGCGCTATCGCCAGTCACCTCGCCCCTGTCTGTCTCCCCCGCCGGTGGCGTGGCCACATCGGGCTCAACCACCACATGCGGTGCCACGACCCCCGCAGCATCCACCACGCCACCAGCACCAAAGGCCCCACCAACAGGCGTCACAAACCGCGCGGACACAAGCGACCCGCCCAGGCAAGCAACGCCGCCGTCGGCACCGGCCGCATCCAGCCACGAGGCGTCGACGGAAAGCCGACAGCCGGCCGCACCAGCGCCAAGGCCCGCATCCTGCAGATAAACGCCGTAAGCACGCACGCCCGCTCCGGACCCGGCGCCCGCGGCAACGACGCGTCCGCCGCCGCGCACGGCCATGTTGCCGGCGATCACGCCGGCAACCGCCTCGTCCGTAATATCGGCCCCGTCCGCCCGGGCATCGACGGTGCAGCCGTCCACCACGAGCGCCTGCGAAACGTGGATCCCGCACTGCGAGCCCGTCGCCGTCAGGGTCCCGGTACCGCGAAGCGTCAGGTTGCCCCACACCTCCATGCCGCATAGCGTGATGTCCGCATCGGGCGCATGTGACTCCGTCACGGAGTTTTGCCCGGCAAGCGTCAGCACCAGGTCGCCGTCGGCGCCGATGGCCTCGCCCGCGTAGCCGTTAAGCTCAAGGTGGTCGGCATCGGTCCAAGCCCAGCCGGGGCCCGACACGCCCGGCTCGTAGTACGTCGCGCCCGCGATGATGAGGCTCTCAGCGCCCGCGGCATAAGAAGGCCCGCCCAGCAAAAAGCATAGGCAGGCCATGGCAGCGATCGCGATGTGATGACGGCTGGTGTGGGACTCGGCAGCAAACATACCCGCTCCGATCTTCGCGGGAGCCAATAGAATATGCACCAGAAAATGCCCTGTTGGCAGCACTTATTAGTTTAGCGAGATCGATGCAGGAGCAAAGAGAAATCGCGTGGGCAACTCCCACAATTAGGTGTAAATCGTTTTGCCAGTCGGTGAAAGGAAGAATCGGCTTACAACCTCCGTTTCGATTCTTCAAAAGCGCAGGTAGCATCCTTCAAATTGACAGCATGATACTCCGAAGTGAATCTGAACTTGCGTCAAGACATCTCAAGCAATCTGAATTTCGTAATGTAGATGCGATGCAATAAGAACATATATTCGTTATGTTTGGGTGTTGATGATGGAGGGCTGCGTCGCGATTGAACTGCTCTTTCGGGCCTTCTCTACGAATTCGCTGATCCAAGATCTTGTTGTGTTCTTGAGGATCCGGATGTTTTCGGTCGCTTCAATGTCGATTTCCATCATTGCCCTGTCGGCGATGTCGTCCGGCAATGTCGGCAAGCCACTGGGAGCAGTCTCCCTGTACTTCTTGGCAAACATGGATACGTATCTTTCGACAAAGAACTTTTTGTCGCTTACGCTTAGCTTGGAGAAGTGGCTCATCAAATTGAAGCGGGAGAGGAGTTCTGCCGGGAAAGTTTCATTGATCTTCCCGAGGGGGCAGTTTGTCGTGAATACGATGATGAACCCGCGGAGATTGTGCTCCATCCCTTGGGAGTCCGTGAACGATCCTGTCTCGAGGAGATCGAGGAAGAAGTTCCAGACGGCGGGTTCAGCTTTCTCGAACTCATCCACCAGGAGAATTCCGGCATCGGACGAGTCGATCTTCTTTCCCAGCTCGCCTTCTTCGCTTCCCACGTATCCTCTCGGGCTGCCAATCAGGGAGTTTAGAGAGTCCTTGCTGCTGTAGTTCCCAAGATTGACTTTAGGGAGGGGCTGGCATGGCGCGATTGCCTCGCAGAGAATCTTGGCGACTTCTGTTTTCCCGACACCCGAAGGGCCAAGAAGGAGCAACGAGAACACCGGCTGCTCGTCGAGCGCGTTGAAGAGCCTGAAGCTGCGCGATCGGGATTCGAAGGAGCGTTTGAATTCGATCTGGCCTATGAGCTCGCTTTCGAGGGTGGTGAGGACCTGTTTGAATTCGAGTTCGTCGAGGGATACGAGTGTTCTCTTTACTCTTTTGTCCTTCTGGGCGTCCTTATCGATCTCGATGTCGCATTCTATAATGTCGTCGAACATGGTTCTCAATTGGTATGCTCCTTCGTTCACGGTTTTATCGTCTCCGATGAAGAGGGTGCCAAAGGGTAGCTGGTGGACGAGGAGCTCGAATTTCGATGCCAGCTGAAGATCGCCCGAGAGTAACCCCACAAGTGATGAAACGTCCACGACGAGCTTTTTCTCGGAGAGGAGCTCGGAGATTTGGTCGCTTCCGTGTAGTTCGAGAAGCGACATCAACTTGAAGCCGCCGTCTCCGAGCTGGTCGATCAGGGCTTTATACTGGGATTTGTTGTATGTGACGAGTTTGCGCATGGCGTTGCCTATCAAGCCTCGAAGGACACTGCCTGAATGACAGCAAGGATGTCTATGTAATAGCCCTGTTCTACCCGATTGCCGCCGCCGGTCATGGCGGTGGGTGACGGGTTCTTTCCGCATATAACAATGTCGTTCTGCGGCGTGCGTTTCGGGTCGTCTGGCTGTTGGAAGTAATCGAGGGGGCTCTTCATCTGGGCCGGGGTGATTTTCCCTTTGCATATCCCGACGATGCCGACCTTTCCGATGAGCAGGTCGTCGATTGTGTACCCGCTTTCGAACATTTCTTCTCCATCGAGGGGAACCTTCGCGTACAGCGGCGTTCTTCTTCTTGCGCGGTTTCCTCTGAGCTTGAAGGCTGCGCCGTCTCCTATGAAGGATTGCATCATGTGGCCGATGTCGAGGTCTCCGGCATCGGGGACGGTGATTCCGTCGAAGGTCCCGCTCATGATCGCCATGATGCCTCGAATCTCCTCCTCATTGATGAGCTCCAGCGAGACATCGCCGATGTATGCGAGGTCGCCTTCTGTAAGCGTTGTTCCGCTTTCGGGGGCTTTGCAATGCTCCATTATGTCGGCGAGCATCCGGCTATTTGTGTTCACGTATTCGAGGGTGTCCACGATCTTCTCTTGTTTTTCGTGCCTGACGCTTCCTTCGAGTTTTGCCCTGAGTTTCGTCAGAAAGGGAGGGTTGAGCTCCGCTTCGGCGTTCAATGATGCTCTCTTTGTCGTCCCGTTCTGGTTTTCCTTGGAGCTTGTAGTCTTGAGTTTGTTGTCCAGTAGCATCCTCGTCTCGAACACCTTCTGCTGATTCATGTAGTAGACGGTGAAGAGGCCTGGTATTTTATTTTCTGGCATAGTTCCTCCGCTCCTTTCCTTTAGCGTGGGGCTGTCGTTGTTTCCGCCCCTCGTTATCCGCGTACCATCCGTTTCACACCATACGTATCATTGCCACTCCGAAAAAGCAATCGAACTCACCATGCAGCCGAGACGGATAGAAGACCATGGTCACAGCGAAGAAGGCGCGACCGGCTCATACTTCGATCTATGCAACAAATGAAATCAAGCTGGCACCGCGCAAGCGTAAATCAAGACCGCTGGCATTGAAGCGCACGACAAGTGGCGCATCGGTGTTACTCCTGTCTGGAATGCCCAAATCGGCTCTCAAGCTCCTCAAGATTTCTCAAGAACCAACACCTTCTCATCGCGCCGGTTTTCGTTTCAACGTTCGTTTCTTTCAGTGCATTCTTTATCTCAAGTATCCATTCAACTAAAGCCGCCGATGGCGCCCCGCCCGGAATCTGAACGTTATTAAGATGCACAAAGAACATGCGAAGCGCCTCCTGATTCGACGCATCCTCTCTGCAAAATGTCTCGACAATGACTCTCGGAGTAGCATTAACTAACACTTTGACATCGCGTTTCACTGCATCGTTGAGACGACGAGCAAGCTCTCTGCCCGTCAGTTCCTCCGCTCTCTCAGATATCATCAACTGAGTCGACATCCTTTTATTCAACTCTGTCTGAGCATAACGCTTAAGTACTTCAGCGAGCTCCCGTCTCTCCCGCCTCTCGTCTGTATAAAATACTGGTCCAGAAAGGTGCTCAATAGCTTTGTCTGGATCGGCATCGATCACTTTCTTGCAATATTCGATAAAGTCATCTTGCGAAAATGGACATTCCCATTCGAGATCGGATAGCAGGTAATAAACATCGAACACGTCGTGCAAACAATCGACTGAATAATGCCCCCTGGAAACTAAATTAAAATAATGCTGCGCGAGGCCATCTACATCATCGTCATCAAGAGCGTACGCGCCCCGCATCTCTTTAGCGATCTCTCTAATTTCGAGGGTATCGCAGTTGCTCGGATACCTTTTTCCAATGTACGCTTTAAACCCTTGCTCAAGATCATCCTTTGTTACTTCGCCTGAAGGGTCGAAAGCCCTACCTATCACGGAGAAATCAGAGTATTGCTCGTAAAGAGCCACGCCACGCTCGTATTCAAGAGCTTTCGGACTGAGCAATTCCGCCGGCGCGTCGTTTTTCGGCATGTCGGGTGCGCTCCCCATGGAGGTCAACAAAGCAAAATGGACTGCGTCTCGCAGAGCATTAAACCGGTTTTGGGGTGCAATTCCTGTATCTTGAACCACCTCAAGACTGCAAATTCTTCCAATTAACTCATGAGCACGTATCATTGCTCGAGCATTTACGCATCCGCTGGCCTTTACTCCCGCAAGTATGGCACCATACATATCAAGGTCTTCCGATGGGCGGCAGTCTCCCATGAGAATTTCTTTGGCCAATGCCGACGGGAAAGGTCTGAACGAATAGACTTTCCAAATTAGTTTTTCGCGTACGTCCCTATCGAACGCTCGCAGTGGTTGCCCATCGCTGCCTCCCCAGGCATTTGAAACCAGCATGACCTTCATCCCGAGTCTTTCGATAAGATCGTTCATCGTTCCGAAGAGCGCCAAATCGTCGCCATGTTCAGAACGCCTCTCCACATCATCGAATACAAGAAAGTGCTTCTTTCTGAGCATTAGGCAGGCAACGGATTGTATCCCGACGGCGAGATTCAAGGATAATCCCGTTCTTTTAATAAAAGCTCTCGAAATGCCGTTGAGGGCGCCCCCCATCATTTTGGCAGCAGATTGCGTCTTCATGCTCTTGTCGCTAAGGTGTACGAGCGCCATCACAATGCGTTCGTATAGATCATCAGCAGTAGCAATTCCGAACATAGAAACGCGGACAAGTTCGTATTCGCCATCTTTAAGATGCTCGGCGAGCTTCTCTTCAATGAATCGGGTCTTTCCCGACCCCCAATCTCCCTCAAGTGCAATTGCATATTGATTGTCCTTATCCTTGAGATAGGAATCGATATGACAGATGAGCTGATCAGCAGGTTCTTTTGACCGGCATGTCTCCATTATTCCCTCCTGCATAAACTTAGAGCGAAAGATTTCCTTCGCCGCGCTAGATCAAACCGCAACCGAGGCCGCCCCGTCCACAACAATGATGTCACAAGCTTGATTGAAAGCTGGCAGTCGAGCCATGCTCAGTCCGCGCTATGTGTTTTGAGGCGACGCCGATGCGACGCGAGCACATCGGTCAGGATGCGATCGGTGGTCAACGTGGCAGGCCTATCTGCGAGCGAAATAGAAAAGAAGCGGCGCTGCCAATGGTAGCGCCGCTTACATCATCAAAGAAGAATCGCTATCGATCGTCTCCGGGACTTTTCGTTCAAAACCAGAGCATGTCGATTACTGATCATCGAAGTCCATCCACTCTACAGGCTGCATTAGACCGTAATAATCGACGGGCGTTTTAAATCGAATCCTGCCCAAATGACCGTCGCTCTTGCGCACCCAACTGCGTCCGTAGCGATCGGTGAAAGCCACCTCGCAACCGAGGGCCTTATGCATCGAGCAATCGAGATGCCCGATACACCTCACGGTTTTGCCCGGAGCAACGGACGAGAGCAGAACTCTGCCGTCGCTCCCCTCGACGTCCCTCCCGTCTTGAGGTCCGGCACCTTGGACGAGCACGGCAGTGAGGATAACTTGGTAAACGATGTCGTTGCTATTGTTCATCACTTCTAGGCCGAACTGTGTCCCGAAATCAACCCTGATCCTGCCAATCGTGGTCGTCTCCCTCTCGGGCATCCTGACCACACGGGCACAGATAGCCGACGCCTGGCTCCGCGCGGTCGCCCGGCGACCTCGTATCAGTGAGACAATCCACTGGAGGAGAGTGAGCGCCAGAGCTAGGAGAGCAACAACCGTGCCGAAATCGATTTGACCGTTGAAGCTAATTACAACGCCATTCGGGATCATTTGGTCAACCCATCCGCGAGTGCAGCCGCCTCAAGAAGAGGCTTCCAGTCATCGGGCGCTACTTGGCGAACGGATCGCCGCTCCCTTCGCACATCTCGCATTCTGACCGCAGGCCTCTCGTGAAGCCCGTGGCAAAAGAGCACGCAGTAGAGCTCGTATAACCCTTCTCCAGGCATATCATCATCGGAGCGCACGATATTACAGTCTCCTTCTTCTACAGATTCCGCCTTATGGAGACCCTACACCAACAATCGCGACACTACCTTCGCCATCGGCTCCACCTCCAATCAATCGCGCCCCGCCGCGAAAAGCGGGAAGCCGCCCCGGAGGGCGGCCCTTGACGTCGCGTTCGGACTACAGCCCGATGAACCCCCTGAGTCCAGGGTGGGAGAGCGCCATCATCGCAGCCATAATGAACACGAGGGCGACGTCTGCGGCGATCAGGCAGTTCCTCGGCCAGTTGCCCAGTTCCACCTTCCTGTGGTTGAAGGACATCTTCCAGATGAAGACCAGCAGGATGCAGACCGTGTTGATGAGCACGAAGCCCACGAGCGCGGCGAGGAGCACGATGGCGCGTATGCCGCCGTCGATGCCGAGCGCGCCCATCGCGGAGGTCGAGAACCCAACGCCGCCGTTGAAGGCGAGCACGACCGCCGCGAACACGCCGAGGATCGCGATGTACTCCATCCTCGTCTTGTCGAGGCGCTCGTCAAACTCCCTTTCCAGCTCTGCGCGTTTCTGGTCCGCCTCATCCCTTTCCGCTTTCACTTCGGCGATTGCCGCTTTGAATGCGCGCATGGCCTGCTGCTGTTCGATATCGTGGCTCAGCCTCGTCTTTTCCAGGTCGATGTGGTCGGCGAGTTTGAGGACACTTTTCGCCTGGTCACAAAGTCCATGCGTCGTCAGGTACTCATGGATGATGCGAATGTTCTCGGCGAGGCAGTTGACCGAATAGGGGACCCCTTCGTCCAAGTCCCCAGAGGACTGCCCGAGTGCGTTAAATACCAGGTCGCAGATGTCGGCATATCTATGGCGATAGGGCTCGCTCCCCCCATATAGCTTTGCGAAGAAGTTCGAGGCTCGGCGGATGTCCTCTTGGGAGAGCGCCGCGGCATCATCCGTGCTGGCGAGGGATTCGAGCATGTCGCGGAGAGCCTTGCGTTTCTGTGCGTCGTCGCTGCCTGCGTTTATTGGGGGAACTTTCAGGGGCGGCTTCGAAAGAGTCCCAATTTTGCTGGTGAGCAGAGAGAGAGGACCCTTCCGAAGTTTTCGGCCGCCTTTGCATAGTCTTGCTCGGTCACTCAGAGACCTCGCTAGCGCACTGCATGATCAGCTCATTTGGGATGATTCCTTTGTGTAGGCGCTTCTGGTTGTAGATGATGTCCCACGGGGACCCCTCGGCGTGTGAGATCCTGACGAGCTCCCATGGGGATTTCTCGGCGAGCGTGTCCACCCCCGCATCTAGGAACGGGCGGATGGAGTCATTTATCTCGGTGTCGAACTCGCGTTTTATCGGGAAGCCGCCGCAGTCAGAGAACTCAACGTAGACATCTCTGATGACCGGGCCGTAGGGCCATGCCTCAAACTGGTCGGCGAATAGCAGCTCGCCGGTCTCGCTCGCGTGTATGACTTGCAGGAAGTAAAGAATCTTCTGAAGCTGAAGATTGCTGATGGGCGTGTTGTGGCGATATCGCCTGCTGACGGCGTACTCGGCGATTTCCATCGCGCAGTACTCTGTCCCGATTTGGACTTTCATCTGTTTCCCCCTTTCCCAATCATACCAGTGATGTGCTTCCCATCTGTGCTTATTGTGATAAAAGCATCTCAGCTCGTCCGGACAATAAACGGACGGCCCCTCCAGAGGTGACTTCTGTCTCGGACGCGCCACTAGTCCTCAACAGCCCCAGCACCAGGACGACCGGCACGAGCGGCAGGAACGCCACGAGCGCGAGCGTCGTGACCGCAATGCCCAACGCCCATTTCACGTCTTGCCCTTCACACCACCTCCTTCCGCTCGAACCTGCAGGAGCGCACCAACCGCGGGCTCAAGCGCCGCAGCCGCGCGACGCAGGCGTTCCTTGGCGGGAAGCCGCCCATCTGGATGATGGGCGCCGTGTACGCCGAGACGGACGAGGAGTGGGCCTGCCGCCGCCGGTTCGACGACGATTCCATCGGCAGGGCCGTGGAAGGCGCCGAGGCCAACGCGCCCGCGCCCGTCTGCGAGGGCATCGCCGCGGAGCACGCGGTCGGGATCATCGCGCCTGTCGTGGCCGACAACCCGATTCTTTGTTCTTTGCAGGAAGACGGCGTGACATGAACTTGATTGACGGCATTCCAGGTGATTCTCGGTTCCCCAGGCAGCCTGCGGCTACCCGGGGAACCGAGCCCTACACCAACATTCGGGACACTGCCGCCCGTAGTGATCTGCAAGACTCCCAATAAGTTTGGCGACCGACGCCGCGCTTGTCGACGCAGGACTTTACGCCAGGCATAAGAAAAGCCGCCGTTAAGGAACGGCGGCTTTTCTTATGCCTGGCATATTTAAGAGCGCCTAGAGCATCTTGAGGTACTCCCCCAGCTCTTCCTCCCAGTCGGGCATGTGGAAGCCGGCGGACTCCAGCTTGGACAGGTCGAGCGCGGAGTGGCCCGGACGCGGGGCGATGGGACCGGCGGCGCTGGCGTAGTAGTCGGCGGTCGACACCGGCACGACCTTCCCGCCGTTGCCGTTGGCGGCATCGAAGACGGCGCGGGCGATGTCGGACCAGCTCTTCACGGCGCCCGAGCCGGTGCAGCCGTAGGTGCGGTAGGGGGCCTTCGCGTCCAGCACGTGGAAGATGGCCGCGGCCATGTCGCGCGTGAAGGTCAGGATCTCGTTCGCGCGCTTCTACACCGTCGAGCCTCACCATGCAGCCGAGACGGACAGAAGACCGTGAGCACAGCGAAGAAGACGCAACTGGTTCAACCTTCAATCAATCCAATAAATGAAATCAGATGCAGCCAACTTGTCCTTATCCAATTTTCCAAAATGATTTTTCGAAGCATCGTAACCGCAAATCAGCATCATGTAGTTTGATTTAAATACACCCAAGCCAATCGATTGCTTCTCATCAGAGAGGCCCACTATCTAAAACAGGTCATAAATTCTATTTTTATAGCTTGCTTTCTTTGGCTGAAACAATTGTCTCACGTGCATGAACGCCATATGCATTTAAGGTCTCTGTGCTTTACGGGTCGAAGCATATTAAATGGTTGATGGGGCTAATATACCCTCTTCCTTGACGATCAGTAAAATCCGTATGATTAGAGTCGCAGGCCGTCCCTCTCCCCTAGTCCCGCTTAAACAGATCCCTCGTGTACACCTTGTCCGCCACGTCCGCGAGCTCGTCGCTCCAGCGGTTGGCGACGATCACGTCGCAGCCGGCCTTGAAGGCCCCCAGGTCGCGGGTCACCTCGGAGCCGAAGAACTCCGGCGCGTCCAGCGTGGGCTCGTAGACCACCACGGGCACGCCCTTGGCCTTCACGCGTTTCATGACGCCCTGGATGGAGCTAGCGCGGAAGTTGTCGGAGTTGGACTTCGTCGTCAGGCGGTTGACGTCCGCGACTGGCTTCGGCTTGCCGGCATGCTTGAGATTATTAGAGTTAAATATAGCCTTGCTCTCAACTAGCTATTCGAGTTGTGCGGCTATACCGATGGATGCGATTCTTGGTAAAGCGCAACAACTTCAAGTTGATAAACAGGCTTGCCACTAATCTCCATTATCGCCACTGAATCACATTTAATTGGTCCAGAATTTAAGGCTGCCACTGACTTTATAAGCGCCTCTTTGCTGGCGGTGTCCATAATTTTGGTAAATACAGTATTTTTCATTAATTGGGTTCCGTCTGGAAACACTCGTTTGATTTGTGCCAAACAGGTCAGATCAATATCTATAATATCCTGCCGAATAGCTTGATATAGATTTTGGTCGGTTATCGTACCAATTACGGCATAAGCTTCGTTTTCCGAAACTATCTCTTCTGCGGAAAATAACTCTTTGGTGACAGCTCCGATTTTTTTCAATGAAGCTGAATTAGCATTGTTTGATCCCTTGAGCTTAGTCCCGCCTACCTCTTGCATTTTTTGGCTGAGCTCAGTTATTTCAATCGCTTCATCAACGAGACCTTTAATGGAATTGATCTTAAGATTGACCGGAATGCAGACAAAGTCTCCAGGTTGAGACATCAAAATCTCTTTTAAGAACTTATGTTGGGACAGCTGCTCGACCACCATGCTCAACATTGAAGTTGTGGTCTGGACCAACTTTGATTCCTTAGAACTCGAATTTCCAGAATTCTTATTAAGCTCCGCTTCGGCTGTTATCCCAAGTTTAAAAATCTTAAAACCAACTCCAGCGCCCCCTCTTTTTGAGGAAGATTTTCCTGAAGACGATTCTTCTTTAATCTCTTCGTATTCAGAAAAGCCCCTATTTAGAATTGCGTAAATATCCAACAGTCTATTTTGGTTTACATAGTATGGGAAAAATACCGAATCAGTTACAGGTAAAGGTTTCTCGTCCATATTCCAAATCCCTTCCGGACGATAATCAAATTGACCTCTTGTAGAACAGAAAGACTACAAGAGGTCAATTAAACAATTATATATAGCTTGTTAACACTGGAAGAAAACCAGGCAGGTTACATATGCCGCACCAAATGTCGGCTGTTCTATAAGCTTTTCCTCCACACCATCTTGTCCACAACGCCGGTGTAGCTCTGGATGATCTTGACCACCTTGGTGGACACGGTCTCGTCGGCGTAGTCAGGAACGGGCGCCTCGGGGAGCGACCCCTCCGCGTCGAGCTCGACGGCCGTATGGACAGCTTGTAGAAGGCCCCTCTCGGAGATGCCTGCAAGCGTGAAGCACGCCTTGTCCAGCGCCTCCGGGCGCTCGGTGGAGGTACGGATGCACACCGCCGGGAACGGGCGGCCGACGCTCGCGAAGAAGCTCGACTCCTCGGGCAGGGTGCCGGAGTCCGACACCACCGCGAAGGCGTTCATCTGCAAGCAGTTGTAGTCATGGAAGCCCATGGGCTCGTGCATGCGCACGCGCGGGTCCAGCTTGAAGCCGGTTGCCTCCAGGCGCTTGCGGGAGCGCGGGTGGCAGGAGTACAGAATCGGCATGTCGTATTTCTCGGCCAGGGCGTTGATCGCGGTGAACAGACTCGTGAAGTTCGCCTCGGTGTCGATGTTCTCCTCGCGGTGGGCGGAGAGCAGCATGTAGCGCTTGGGCTCCAGGCCGAGCTCGGAGAGGACGTCGGAGGCCTCGATCTTCTCCAGGTTGGCACGCAGGACCTCCGCCATGGGCGAGCCGGTGACGTAGGTGCGCTCGGGGGCGCAGCCGGTGTCCTTGAGGTAGCGGCGCGCGTGCTCGGAGTAGGCCAGGTTGACGTCGGAGATCACGTCGACGATGCGGCGGTTGGTCTCCTCAGGCAGGCACTCGTCCTTGCAGCGGTTGCCCGCTTCCATGTGGAAGATGGGGATGTGTAAGCGCTTGGCCGCGATGGCGGACAGGCAGCTGTTGGTGTCACCTAGGATCAGCAACGCGTCTGGCTTCACCTGGTCCATGAGCTTGTAGCTCGCGGCGATGATGTTGCCCACGGTCTCGCCCAGGTCGGCGCCCACGGCGTCCAGGTAGACGTCCGGGTCGTCCAGTGACAGGTCGCGGAAGAAGATGCCGTTGAGCGTGTAGTCGTAGTTCTGCCCGGTGTGAGCCAGCAGGCAGTCGAAATGGCGGCGGCACTTCTTGATGACCTCGGACAGGCGGATGACCTCGGGGCGGGTGCCCACGATGATCAGCAGTTTCAGGCGACCATCGTTTTTGAATCGAACCATCTTATCTTCTACCATATTAGTCATTTTAAATCCTTCTTAATCGCTTGCCTGAGTGAGAGGTCCGGCGGAAAGTTAAACAGTCGATTTGCAGCCAGCTTAACAAGTGCACCGATGTAATCCTTGATGGGGTACAGCAACTTCCGCTCGATTAGCCGCTCATATGTCTTATCGAGTTCAACAGCCTCAGGATGTCTGAGCGGAAATGGGAGTTCGTAACCTTCCATTGAACAAAACCGGTTCGTCATGTCTAGCGAGAGGTCGTTGCCGCCGTGCTCCGAGCAGTCGTCAACACCAATGTTCTCTATAAGGTTCACTGACGGGGCGACGCCATAAAACCCGCCAGCCCTGAGAGTCCATGCCATATGATAATCCCAAGAATAGTAGCGACCGGTGCGGCTCTTGTGCGCTTTTTCGTACTCCACGTTGAATAGCTGCTGAAGGTAGAGTCGCCGCACCGAATATGTGTTGCGAGCGTGCCTCTTGTCCTTTGGAGTCGTCTTGTTAAGCTCGAAGTCGTAGGAAGAGAGGAACTTGTCTCCCCACGATGCCCATCCGCAAGGCATAAGCTGTCTCGTAAAAACGTATGAAGCATTCTGCGGCGCTTTGTATTGCGATAGATAATTAGTTCCGCAGATCCAAAGGATCTTATCATTGTCACGATATCTCGCTGGCATTTCTGCACAGAAGGGAAAGAAAGAGGCTGAAGGTAAATTGTCGTCCTCCAAGAAAATGGCAACTGGCTCCCGCTCGAAGACTCGCTTCGCGCCAAGTGCGATGTTTCCGTATACGCCCCTATTCTCATTAGCGTAGTCTTTTACAACCTCACAGTCCCAAGTAATTAGGGAATCGACACGGTGTCTCACCTTGTCGACGGCGAGGCGTTCCATCTCATCTCTTCCCTGGTCAGCGATGAGGTAGAGCTTGCTAGGGCGAATCTCAGCGAGTCTTTCAAAAATCCTTTCAAGAGTATCGAGCCTTTTGAAAATGAATATTGCGACGGGAATATTGAAAAAGTGATTATCGCTCAATGTACATAGACTCCTTTCTGAATAGTTCAAGAGTACGTGCGCATTGATTCTTTGAATTCTTGTGGTTGAGGACGTAGGTTTTCGCACGAGAGGAAAGTTGGTACAACTTTTCAGAATCCATAGCGAGAGCTCGATTTAAAGCAGCCTTTAGGCCGCCGTCTGTTGCATCAATGAAAAGACCTTTGTAGTCATTAGGCATTCCATCGAGCCAGTAGGCGACGGTCGGTACTCCCGATGCAAGGTACTCCATCATCTTCGAGGGAAAACTAAATTTCGTGTAATCCCCCTCGTTCTTGCGTGGGTTCACGAGAAGGGTGGCACCGTTGCGTAGGCCTTTAATCTCTTGAGGTGGCAATACGCCAAGGTATCGCACCATAGGATTTTCAGACTGCAGAGCCGCAATTTCATTTGCTGCTTCGCCGTCGCCGCAAATAACAAGGCCGATTCCTGTATCGTCAAGCTCCTTAAATGCTGAAATTAACTCGCCTAAACCGTACCGGTATTGGAGCGTCCCCGTGTAGAGGATATACCGTTCAGGAAGATCTTGAGCGGTAGTACCAAGGTCAGAAGCAACATAATCATCAGCAATGCCTTCGACGACAGAGCACTTGGTCAAATCAACTCCAAGATAAGGAGCCATTGCTGCAGTCAGGGGAACGTAGCAGTCCATACCCTTCATGCGTTTTGAAACGATATGGTTCTTCAGCTTGTGCAGGAATCCCGTGCCACGTCTACTCAGCTCCATATATTGAGGTAAATCTGGAACGATAAGGGCGACAACACTATCAGGAAATTTCCTTTTCGCATGATGGAGGGCGGTCACAATGGGATAGGTGGCGGCATAGCCTACAAAGTAAAGCTGTGCACAGATGTCGCAGTCAATCCTATCAATCTCAGAACACAGCCTTGCGGCGCGTGAAAACTCCTTTAAGACAGGAAGATTGATGAAGCCAGCACCGACGTCTTCATTAGAGGTTTTGGAGTGCTGGAAAGTATATCGGTGAATATAGAGGCCGGAGTATCTCTTCGGAAAGGAGCCAATATACTCAGAGTTAATAATATGAACATTTTCAGCGCCCAGACAAGAGTCATATCCTTTGACGAACTTCCATTGGAGATTGTTTGCGGCGCTCTGAAGCCCTGATTTCGTTAACTTTCTAATTTCATCCTCACGTTCGTGTGAGAATAATCCGCCAACAAAGAAAAGTACTTCTCTATTTTTACTTTGGCCCAAGGGGATCCTCCTCGCCACCCGAAGTAAGCCATCGATTTGAAATGTGTTGAGAAATCAGAACGGGGACGAGAACGAGACCGTTCGCAAACACAACGGAAGCCCAGCCTTGAGCAATAACAGACAACCCGGCAGAAATCGGATACTTTGCTATAGCGCCAAGGCAATAGAAAATCACTTGGGGTCTCAAACGATTGGTAGCGTTTCCCAAGCATGTTTCAGAATTAGTGAGAACAGTTGCAACGACAAGGAAGACAAGGGAAGCGGACTCAGCGAACGTAAGCGTGGGTGCCTGCCCTCTCAACCATAAAATTAGAATGGGATTAACGAACAGTCCTATTATGATTGTCCCGGCAGATGCGATGGTCGAGAGCCACAGATACTTCCTGTGCACCGAAAGAAGCCTACTTCTGTTGCCCAATGAATAGGAGCCTGCCATGTCGGACCAAATGGGCTGAGCCATGACTCCAAAGAATACGAGGATTAGGTTAAATACCCTGTATGCCACGGAGTAAGGTACAACACTTTCGGAACCACAGAGTGAAACGATAAATAGCTCGTTAGTCGACGATACAAAAAGCAAGGAAATCTGAATGATAAAGAACTGGATGCCAAGCGAGCCAAGCGAACTAAAGTAACTCGTCCGTACGTCTTTCAATCTTGGAACATACTCTTTAAGATCGGTTGTGAAAAGTACGAAGGCGGCGACAACAAGTGGAGCCGATAGAGCGATCATCTCGATCACGCACATATACATAAGTCTCTCACCATTCATTGCCAGAATGGGTGGGAAGGCTATGGCAATAAGGATGAGGCAGTTTGAGATGAGGAGAAGAAGCGCTGGAGTAGCGTTTCGTTGAACAGCGTAGAGAAGTGAATTCACGAGTTTGAGAACAAGCTGCAACAAGGTCCCTACGATGACAATGGCCATGCATACGGCAAGAGTTGTTTCGCAAATCTCATCCGTACCGACTGAGAAGACTGAATTCCAGTTGACGAGTACAGATGCCGCTGCGCCTAAAGGAATCAATGCAAGTACAACTGTACCGAGAACGAAAATCGACGAGGAAATTACAACTCGAGCCCTCTCCTTATTGCCTTCATTAAGCGCATAGGTCAAATCATTGCGCAGCCCATTGCCGATCCCAAAATCAAAGAATGATATCCAGTTCAGCACGGAGAGTACTGTGAACCAAGCACCAAGAACGGTGTCGTTCGAAAAGAATGACATCGTAAGGGGCGTTGAAAGCAGGGACACAATGAGGGCCAGGACTTTAATTCCCGCGTTTGCCGCAACGCTAAGTTTTAGGCTGCTATGCATACGTACCCCCATAGTGTAAATTTAAAGCCTTTTCTGAAGTCTTGCCTGTGAAGGAGAGAAAGGAAAAGAGCAGAATGTAGGTCATCACAGAAGCGGTATGCGGTTCCTTGTTGATTATGATGACGAACAGAAGAACGAGCATAATACCTGAGGACAAGGGAAGGCGCCCAGTTCCTGTGAGCGCATATATCGTAATTCCCCACATAGCAAATCCAGAAATGCCGAAAGCAGCGAGTTGAAAGAAGCTAGTCGTCGTTAAAGAATCGATGGTAGCAGAGCTCGCAGCAACGGTTGAATAGGCTTCGAGAGCACCTCCGTAGCCCAATCCAAAAATCGGATTCGCGGAAAATAGGTCCCAACAAACGCTCGGAGACTGAAGCCGCGTTAGTTTTGTAACAGCGTCGGCATCCCCGAGCTTCCAAAAAAGGGTTGGGTTGATCTGCACCAACGCGTCTTGAATTACTGAATAATTTGCAAAGATCCATAAAACGACAATGACGATACCAACAGAAATCGCCACACGTCCACGTCCGCCACTCTTCAGCAATCCAATAGTTAGAGCAATTGGAAGAATCAGATAACCAGCCGTAGAGCCGGTTGTAAACAGCGCAATAACGAGCAAGGCCAACCTTCTGATTGATGCTTTTTCCTCGACCATGAATTCAATCGCAATAGCAAGAAGCAAATAGGAAGCAAAAATGCCGCTTTCCCAGAAAAACCCCATACTTTTACTGCCATCAATATATGTTTCAGCATACTGAGAAACAATGAAGATGGTTTTGTAATGAATTCCGTTAACGTTTTCAAGTACGGGGAATGGCAGATTCAACCGCAATAAATTGGTGGCAAGATAGAGTATGAGTGACATGGCAGCACTAATGCACATAAGCTTTACAAAAATGCGGCACATGAGAATGGAACCGAATTTTCTTACACAAAGGTAAGCCAAGAAAATACAGCTTAATAGCGTTAGGGAATTGATAACATTTGAATTGTCAAAATTGGCTAAAGCGGAAAAAACAACCGGTAACACAAACACAAGAAGCCCACCAGTTAACGCAGTATTATTCTTTTCCACATCTGTGAACATGAGCAAAAGCAAGCAAGCTAGAAGTGCAAAGGGCAAGCACAACGACGAGTAGCCCTTCAATGTCGATACAGCGCTACAGCTGTTGAGACAAACCGCAAATCCAACGATAAGCCCAATAAGCAACCAGTCGAGCCTAATAGATAAGAAGCGTCTGACGAAGTTCATAATTAGACTGTTTCAAAATATGTATCGGGATTCTCTGAGTCGAAAGGCTCATTGGCCCACATGACCGTCACGAGATCCTCGGTGTCGGACAGGTTGGTGATGGAGTGCGTGTAGCCGGGGATCATCTCGACGACGCGCATTTCTGAGCCGCTCACGACGTACTCGTCGACGGGGAACGGGTTGCCCTCCGCGTCTTCCCCCACTTTTCTAAGCTTAATGCTTGCGGTGCCGGAGACCACCAGGAACCGCTCCCACTTGCTCATGTGCCAGTGGTTGCCCTTGGTGATACCGGGTCTGCTCACGTTGATCGAGACCTGGCCGCGCTCCGGCGTGCGTAGGAACTCGGTGAAGGAGCCACGGTCGTCCACGTTGGGCTTGAGACTATAGGCGAAGTGTCCCGGCTCGTAGTAGGACAGGAACGTGCTCCAGAGCTTCTTGGAGAATGATCCCTCGGTCAGGTCGGGCACCGACAGCGTCTCGCGGCTGTCGCGGAAGCAGCCTAGCAGGTAGACGATCTCGCCCAGGGTCTTCACGTCGGTCCCGGGGACGAAACAGAAATCAACTCCGTCGACACGCTCCAACCCGTCGTATCCGCAGAGGTGCTCCTCCCCCAGCAGGGCGCCAAGCATCTCCTCGACCAGGTCGTCGATGTAGAGAAGCTCCAGCTTCACATTGGGGTCGTTGACGGTGTAGGGGCGGCCGTTGGCGACGGCGTCGCAGAAGGTCGCCACGGCGGAGTTGTAGCGCGGGCGGCACCACTTGCCGTAGAGGTTGGGGAAGCGGTAGATGAGCACGGGCGCGCCGGTCCTCTCGGAGTACTCCCGGAACAGGCCCTCCCCCGCGAGCTTGGACTCGCCGTAGACCGAGCCCTCGAAGCGGCCCGACAGGCTCGCCTGCGCGGAGCTGGAGAGCATGATGGGGCACTTATTGCCGTGGCGCTCGAGCGTCTCGAGCAGCGTGGAGGCGAACCCGAAGTTGCCCTCCATGTACTCGGATTGGTCCTTGGGGCGGTTGACGCCGGCAAGGTTGAAGACAAAGTCCGCGCGGGAGCAGTAGCCGTCCAACTCCTCGAGCGTCGACTCGATGTCGTACTCCATGACTTCAAGCGGGAGCAGGCTCGCGTATTTCTCGCGGCGGTCCTTACCGTCTCTTATATTTTTCAGCGCGCAGCAGAGATTCTTTCCGACGAAGCCCCTGGCGCCGGTGACGAGGACGCGCACCCTACTGCACCGCCTCGTGCTCGCGGCCCTCCAGGGCCAGCTGCACGTACTCGGCGGTCTTGATCTTGGCGATGGTGCCCTCCACGTCGAGCCTCTCGGTGTTGTGGGAGGTGTAGGACTCGTCGGCCTGGGTCTCAACCTTGCCGTCCACGACGAACTTGTCGTAGTTCAGGTCGCGCGAGTCGCAGGCCACGCGGTAGTAGCCGCCCATGTCCTCGGCGCGCAGGCGCTCCTCGCGGGTCATGAGGGTCTCGAACAGCTTCTCGCCGTGGCGGGTGCCGATGACCTGGGTGCCCACGCGGCCGAAGACCTCCTGCACGGCCTCGGCGAGGTCGCCGATCGTGGAGGCAGGCGCCTTCTGGATGAACAGGTCGCCGGGGTTGGCGTGCTCGAAGGCGAACTGCACCAGGTCGACGGCCTCGTCAAGGTTCATCAGGAATCGGGTCATGTTGGGGTCGGTGACCGTCAGCGGCTCGCCCTTGCGGATGCGGTCGATGAACAGCGGGATGACGCTGCCGCGCGAGCACATGACGTTGCCGTAGCGGGTGCAGCAGATGGTGGTGCGGCCGGCGCCGTTTCGGGCGTTGGCATAGATGATGGACTCCATCATGGCCTTGGACTTGCCCATGGCGTTGATGGGGTAGGCCGCCTTGTCGGTGGACAGGCACACGACGCGGTCCACGCCCTCGTCGATGGCGGCGTGCAGGACGTTGTCCGTGCCGATGACGTTGGTGCGGACGGCCTCCATGGGGAAGAACTCGCAGGAGGGCACCTGCTTGAGGGCGGCGGCGTGGAAGATGTAGTCCACGCCGTGCATGGCGTCGCGAACGCTCTGGGCGTTGCGGACGTCGCCGATGAAGAAGCGCACCTTTGAGGCGAGCTCGGGGGACTTCTCCTGCAGGCGGTGGCGCATGTCGTCCTGCTTCTTCTCGTCGCGGGAGAAGATGCGGATCTCGGCCAGGTCGGTGTCCATGAAATGCTTGAGCACGGTGTTGCCGAACGAGCCGGTGCCGCCCGTGATCATGAGGGTCTTGTCTTTAAATGCGGTGGTTCTAGCCATCTATTACGCGCCTTCCATCGTCATAACGAGCAGCTTTTCGATCTCGTTCATAAACCGTTGTTTGGTGAAATTTGCCTTGTAGTAAGCTCGGCCATTCTCGCCGCACGATACGTAGGAGTCGGAGTCATCCAAGTAATCCGTCATGAGAGCCGCTAGGCCCTCAGCATCGCCGGCAGGAACCGCCCGGCCGCACCCAGAATCGTTGATGACCTGAGCCGCCGACCCATCGATAGAGGCAAGAATCGGCTTGCCAGCCGCCATGAATCCCTGCAGGCGACTAGGAAGCGTCGAATTGATTCCAGGGGCACCGGGAACGTTAAGCGTCAGCAAGCAGCAATCAGCGTTGCGGTAGTAGTTCGGCATCTCCTCGTACGGACGACGCCCATGGAACACGACATGCTTTTGCAGCCCGCGGTCAGCAACAAATTGCTTGCAGTACGGTAAAGCAGAGCCGTCTCCTACTATGTGCAGTTCGAAATCATCGCGGTTCTTTAACGAGTTAACGGCTTCTAACACGCAAGGCATGTACTGAAGCTTGCCGATATTGCCCATGATCAAGAACCGCACCTTGTCCGAAGGAAGGGCTGTAAGATCCATGTCCAGGTATGAATCCTCGGCGTATTGTGGCAGGTAAAATACCTTATCGCGACTGATTCCAAACTCCTGATCGAAGTAATCGACATAGGAGCTGGCATTTGTCGCGCTAACGTTTGCCTGACGGTAGATCTTCGAGCTCATAGCTTTGATAAACGGCATCGCGAAGTTGAGCTTGTCTGGCAGCATCGCCTTGATCGCATCAGGCCAGATGTCAGCGCAATACAGGAACACGGGGATGCCGGTTCGATTTTTAATTCGCATGGCGGGTTCGGACATAAGAACCGGAGACAACTGATAGGCGAATATCACATCGAAATCACTCGACAGGTTGCCAACCATTTTGTCGGCCTCTCGCATGTAGCTGAGATAATTCTTTGCAAGACCTATGATTCCGGGCTTCCTGGGAATTTCCTCCACACGAATAATGTTGACGCCGTTTCGAACCTGCTGGCGATTCTTGCCGTGCATGTATTCCTCGGGCACAACACCCTTTGGATAGTTAGGAATGCCAACAAGTGCAGTCACTTGGTGGCCGCGCTGTACAAGCTCCTCGCATATCTCGGTTATCTGAAAATGCTCTGGCCAGTAATGCTGGCAGACCATTAGAATTCTCAACGTCCAGTCCTTTTCTTTCCAAACATTGCACCGAAAGTGCCGGTAAAGCATTTCCAATCCATACGGAAGCAACGGTTCCGCACATAACGGAGCTCGATCTTCTGTCGCAAGCCGCTTTCAAATGTCGCGGCATTACGATCAGTGGCCTGCCACAGGCCGGTAATGCCCGGCGCGACGCTCAGTAGCTCTTCCTTCTCCTCTTCGGAGAAGTGCTGTTCCAACTCGTCACGCGTGATGGGGCGCGGACCGATCACGGACAGATCGCCCTTGAGCACGTTGAGGAACTGCGGTATCTCGTCGATGGAGCACTTACGGATGAACTGGCCCACCTTTGTGATGCGTGGGTCGTTATCGACCTTGCGCTCCACCTTCCACTGGTGCAGCTGCTCGGGGCTCAGGTACTTCTGCACATCACCTGCATCAGAGACCATGCTGCGAAGCTTAAGCACGCGAATCACCTGGCCTCCCCTGCCCACGCGCTCCTGCGTGTAGACTGGGCAGCCCGGGGACTCCACGCAGATCGCGGCGCAGACACAGGCCATGGGAATCGCCAGCACTGCAGCACACCCGGCGCTGAAGGCTATATCGAACGTTCTCTTGCATATGCGGTAGAAGAGGGTCCCGGTGGGTTTCCTAGGCATGGGCTATCACCCCGCCAACGGAAAAGTCTCGGGAAATGCCTCTAGCAGGCACCCCCCCCGTTATCATTTCGACGACCGTGAGCGCCACGATCTTCAAGTCGGTGGCCACGCCACGCTTTGCGATATACTCCAAATCGCGGCGAACCATGCCGTCAAAGTCGGTGTCGTTGCGGTCCGTAACCTGCCACCAGCCAGTGATACCTGGCTTAACAGCAAGGCGCTGCAGGTCGTACTTGGTGTACTCGGCCACCTCGTTGGGCAGCGGCGGGCGCGGGCCCACGACGGACATCTGGCCCAGGAACACGTTCAGGAACTGCGGGAACTCGTCGATGGAGTGTTTGCGGATGAACTTACCGATCTTGGTGACGCGCGGGTCCTCCTTCATCTTGAACATGGCGCCGGCGATCTCGTTCTGCTCCTTGAGCTCGGCGAGGCGCTCGTCGGCGTCCCTGTACATGGAGCGGAACTTCCACATGCGGAAGGTGGACAGGCTGCCGTCGGGGCGGGTCTGGCCCACGCGGATCTGGCTGTAGAACGGGTTGCCCTCGCTCTCCAGGCGGATGGCAGCGGCCAAAATCAGGCTCGGAACGGCGATGACAGCCAGCACGCAGCCGCTGAACACGATGTCAAACGCGCGCTTCACGGCACGATAGGCCAGGCGCGAGCGGTCCCAGTCCATGATGGATTGCATGGCCCTGTAGCGGCCGGCGCCCTCACGCCGGTCCATGGCCTGAGCGATGAGCGCCGCCCCCGCGGGCGCATCCGTTGCATATTGAGGTTTATCCGACACGTTCTCTTCCAACACTTCGTCCCCCGGTCTGGGACCCTCCCTGTTCTGTGTAGCGATCGCCCGCAGCTAGGCGATCGCCTTTTTAAGGTTGCGCATGACGCGCTGCTCGGCCGAAAGCACGGCAAGGCCAACGCGCGTAGTTACGCATCGGCCGCACAGGTCGAGCTCCAAATAAGCAGTGCTCTTGCGTCTGTTAATGGTTTTGATAAGGCCTTCGTGGCCCAGCAGCGGACCTGCCGTCACTACGACCTGGTCACCGTCTTTTAAGGCCTCGCTCATGGGCACTACGCGGTCTCCCCTATGCGTAAAGCCGCCAATAAGCTGAACCTCTTCTTTTGCCAGCGGCACAAACTGACCGTCCTGGGAAAGCACCCGGGCAAAGTCGTCCATACGTAGCAGATACTGTTGCACGGTGCGGGGATCTGCCGTATCGCAGATAAGATAACCGGGAAAGAGTGGCTTGGTCGTATTGACCCATTCGCCGTGTACTTTGATCTCGGTTTGATATTGGGGATAAAAGAGCTCCTGCATGGCGACAGCCGGCACCATGTGCTCAATGCGCTCACGCATTACGTCTTCGCGACCGTTAATGACCTGGATTACATACCACACGAGCACCACCCCCTTGCTGTCTTACGTATGGCTCACGTGATTTGGATATGGCTTCGCCAGGGCGCTTGTGCGCGAAGGCGCTGCATATTCAAACCCTGAGCCCAGTTAGACAAGCACGTGGCTCTGCCCCACCGTGAACGGTATGTATAAGTGCAGTTGCTAGAGACGCGGACGTGTATCGCAAAATGAACGCGTCTCCAGCTGGCTGCGTGCGGCCCAGTCAAGCGGGTACAAAACTGGAACGCACGCAAACAGCTGCAGTACTGCTACGCTTTAGCATGCAAACAATAGCTATTTACACCTACGAATTAATTCGATGCAAAAAAACAAAGTCGCATGACTTCTTAATTGGAGCTCGTGGTGTTTCTGGCACCGCCGTTACGGCCGGATGCTGATCGACCCTGCACTACGTGGCCTATTGGAGCCGTGAGCACAGTTGAACTCATGTAACGTTAGGTATCCTAGCACAAGCTGTTAGCGAAACTGATTTGGGCTGCGTTGGACAACATATCGTTCATTTAACATGCTAAAGGGGGTTGTTTTGGAATGTTGTTCACGTTGGCGCAGGTTATTGGGGTGCTGGCAATAATTGGGAGCGTTCCTGAAGCCCAAATGAAATTGTGAGCTGCACTGGAAATTGCGCTTGTCTAACAAACTATGTACAGACATGTGAAATAAATTGTGCAACTTTTTGTTGGTGTGGATGTGGGGTAATAGCGCGAGGAATTTTGGTATGAAAAAAAAGCCTTCGGAATTCCGAAGGCCTTTGCATTCACGATGGTGGAGACGAGGGGAATCGAACCCCTGACCTCTTGACTGCCAGTCAAGCGCTCTCCCAGCTGAGCTACGCCCCCGTGACGAGGAGATACTATAGGGGAATGTTTTGCTTGATGCAAGGGGGAATTTTGATTGATTGTCTTATCTTACGGGTTTTCCTGGGATGGGACTGAATTAGCTAATTTTGGCGGGTATGAAATAACTTGTTGGGTTTATTAGTTTTCTGGTTGAAGAAAGTAGCCTACCATTTTGTTAAGCCAATGGTTGGATTTAAAGCAGAGCAACTCATTGCAGTTGTAGAATCTCTGGTTGAAATCGTCTTTGCCCGGGAGGACCGACCATGGCCGAGAAGTTCGCGTTCGACTACGTGAACGAGATTTTGGGTATCGTCAACTACTTGTGCGAAGTACTACGCCCCCCTACACTACTGGGACTGCTGAGCCGCATCTCGATCGCAACATCGCGAGCAGCAGTCTAACGATTGGCCCACGCATCGACGTCCCGGGACCGCTCTTCGTGACCGAGCGCGACCGCGACGACGAGATGGTGGATGAGTTCATCGAACCGAGGACAGGTCCGAGAATCGACACAGAAACGGGCGAGGTGTTATGAACATGACAACAATTGCCGATTGGGAGCCCATGCCCTCTGCGTGTTTAAAATGCAGCGACAACGAATACGGGTTTCCCACTGTCGTCTGCCGTACGCCCAGCAGGCTTGTGGAAGAGTGCGAAAACGCCTTCGACGCTGGGCTGCTGCTCGCCGCTTTGACTCTCGTAGTGACCATCCCAGACGTATGCGCGAACATCGACGGGACAGATTACCGGAAATGGTGCAAGGAGTACTTGGGGCTCCCGAACGATGGGAGAAAAATGACCAATGCGCGCAAGGGCGAGAAGCGCCCAGATGAGATAAAAGAGGGGTTTGAGACGATAGAGAAGCGAGGCATCTTTACGGCATCGGATCTCTATCAGCTTCGCTACGCGGTGATCCATGCGGGGTCGTCGGTCATCGAGGGAAGGGGCGAAGAGTATAGCCCCTACAAAGCCATCGGGGTTTGCGTACAGGGCGATGCGCGCGGGATAATCGCGAGTTATGGGCATAAAGGAATCGGACATGGAAGCCAACAGGACTGCGAGTTCGATTGCGTCGTCAAGCTTGAAGGGCTCATCTCTCTCATAGCAAAGGGTGTGTGCAAATTCGTCGAGGAAGACCCCGAGCGCGATCGAGAATACTCTTCGGGGAAAGGACTTTTCCGCCAAGGCGTGGTGGACTTCAGACCTTTAATCAAAAAGCAAAGTTGTTAAGCACGTGGTTGGATTTGTATACGAGCGGGTTGTTAGATAAGTGGTTGGATTAAACAGAATCCCGTTTACGGAAACCAACCGATCGTTTAACAACTTCCAACCACTTATTCTATATATCTTTTTTGGCGTTGCCAAAATTAGCCAATTCAGCCCCGTCCCGATAAAACCTTCACGCCAGCAAATAACCGATCGCAACACCTTGGTGGACTTGGATCTTGGCCGTACCCCTGACGACGTTGCTGATGCCCGTGTCGGCTAATAAGCCCAGGGGGCTGTGGTCTAGTTCCCATTCTAGGCCGTGCTCGCTTACAACCGTCACAGGGGCTATGGCGATGATGGAGAATGTCTTGCCCTCGGCGCCTTCAATGGTCCACGATTCGCCTCCGTGCAGGATGCGGGCCGTGGTCTCGTCTTCGGCAATCCAGACAGGGGCGTCTTCGTAGCCCGCGAGCAGTCCCAGCACGGAAAGCGCCATATCGGGACGGCCGCCGGTGGCGCAGGTCGCAACCACTTCGGCACCCGACCAGCGACGGCGGACCGAATCGAGCGCCAGCGCCAGATCGGTATAGTCCTTGTAGGGGTCGTGGCGCTCAACTTCAAAGTCGGTGGCGGCATCGACCAACGCGCGACCTGCGGAGCTCACCGTGTCGGCATCCCCCACATACACGTCGCAGCCCAGTCCCGCGCCCAGCAGCGCGTCGAGTCCGCGGTCCACAGCGACAACGTGATCGCAATCCCCCGCTAGCCTACGCAACAGATCCGCGCTCGCCACCACGGGCGAGCCGCAGACCACCAATACCTTGCAAGCCACGGCCCTCGCCTATCCCTCAAAAGTAAGAACGCGGGCCAGGTCCAGGTCCTCATAGCTATCGATAAAGATATCGCAGTTGGCGCGCACGTCGTCGCGCTTCATGCGGCCGTGCGGGTCATAAATACCCACACGCTTAAAGCCGGCGACCCCAGAGCTCTTAAGGCCAAAGACCGCGTCCTCAAACACCCATGCGCGCTCAAACTTGTGCCCATGGCGCTCCTCCAGGCGGCGCAGCGCCAGCTCGTACACATCGGGGAACTGCTTGGAGCGTCCTGCCTCACCCGTCGTGGTAACTAACTCCATGTAAGCGTCGAGCCCGGCACCAGCGAGTGCGGACTGCACCAGTTCGGCCGGCGTGGACGTGGCCACGCCCATAGCGATTCCCGCCGCCTTCGCCTGCTCCAAAAACGCCAGGAGCCCCTCGCGCGGCGGCACCTTGGAGTACCCATCAATCAAAATCTCACTCAGCTCTCGATACAGCTCCTCACCATTCGCGCCAATGCCCCATGTGTCGTGGTAGGCCTGGCACTCGTCCTCCAGCGACAGGTGCTCAAATTGGGCAAAGTCATCCACGGTCACGTCAATCCCGTGACGACGCAATAACTCGGGCTGCGCATAGCCCCAAACAGGGGTGCTATTTACCAGCGTGCCATCGCAATCGAAAATAAAAGCAACCTTGGGAGCGGCGGTATGGGACATAAACAAGCCTTTCGATGTCAAAGGGTAAACAACCTGCTAAAAACGTTTTACCCAACGTCAGCCAGACAATTTTGAAACCCAAATTGGTAAAACTGTCAAGAGTTTTACCACGGCAATTCTGCCAGTGGTCTAAACATGTCGCTTACCGATTAAACGCCCTCGCAAATCCGCTTTCGTTCATAAAACTAACGTACAGGTGTTATCGTAGTTTTTGCCGAAAGTTCCACCGAGCACGCGAGGTGGAACGAATCACAGAAACTTCGCCGTCCCTTCGATTCGTGCAGCCTTGGACCTTTCGCATCTAGTCACCAAGGCAATACGCTGCCGCGTCATGATGGGATCAAACGTGAGCGATACAAAGCTAAAGCCAGTAACCAAAAAGCCCGCCACCCGTAAAGCCGCCCCGCACGCACCGGAGCTCACAAAGGACGATGTCTATCTGTTTGGCATCGGTACGTGGGAGCGCAGCTGGGAAAAGATGGGCGCGCATCCCGACACGCAGCAGCGCACGCGCGGCTGGCGTTTTTGCGTTTGGGCGCCCGACGTTAAGAGCGTCCACGTTATCGGTGAATTCAACAATTGGGACGAGCAAGCCAACCCGCTGGTGCCCATGCATACGAGCGCTATTTGGGAAGGCTTTATTCCTGGCGCCGAGCAGGGTCAGCTCTATAAGTACCTTATCGAGACCAACGAGGGCGAAAAGCTCTACAAGGCCGATCCGTATGCCTTCAAGGCCGAGTGCCCTCCGGGTACCGCCAGTGTGCTGTGGACCCTCGATGGCTACAAGTGGAACGACGCCGCGTGGCTCAAGCGCCGCGCCAGCCAAAACCACATGTCGCAGCCGCTCAACATCTACGAGGTGCATATTGGCTCGTGGAAGCGCCACGGCGACGCGCCACAGGGCGAGCCGGACGAGTACGGCAACTACCCCGGTCCCATGGATCCCTTCCCCGCGCAGCGAGGCGAGTTCTATACCTACGACGACCTGTCGGTGGAGCTCGTGGACTACGTGCGCGACATGGGCTACACGCATATCGAGGTCATGCCGCTTATGGAGCATCCCTTCGATGGCTCCTGGGGCTACCAGACGACCGGCTACTTTGCCGCCACGTCGCGCTACGGCAACCCGCAGCAGCTCATGCACTTTATCGATGCGTGCCACGAGGCGGGTATCGGTGTGATTATGGACTGGGTGCCGGGCGGGTTTTGCGCCGACTCCCACGGCCTTGCCACCTTTAACGGCCACATGCTGTTTGAGCACGAAATTCACCCCAACTGGGGCACGCACAAGTTTGACTTCGCCCGCGGCGAGGTCCGCTCCTTCCTGGTCTCCAACGTGCTGTATTGGATCGAGAACTTCCACGTTGACGGCATTCGCATGGACGGCGTGTCCAGCATGCTGTACCTCAACTTTGGCATCGACGATCCCGGCCAAAAGAAGTTCAACAAGTACGGTACCGAGGAGGACCTGGATGCCAGCGCGTTTATCCGTCAGGTCAACTGCGCCGTGGAGGCCCACTTCCCCGACGTGATGATGATGGCCGAGGAATCCACCGCGTGGCCGCTCGTGACCTATCCGCCGCAGGACGGCGGCCTGGGCTTCCACTACAAGTGGGACATGGGCTGGATGAACGACACCCTGCACTACATGCAGACCGATTTTCCGTGGCGCCCCGGCAACCACGGGCTGCTCACGTTCTCCATCATGTACGCCTTTACCGAGAACTTTATTTGCCCGCTGAGCCACGACGAGGTCGTGCACGGCAAGTGCTCGCTGATCGGCCGCATGCCGGGCGACTGGTGGCGCCAGTTTGCCGGCCTGCGCACGCTGGCTTTCTACCAAATGACGCACCCCGGTGCCAAGCTCAACTTTATGGGCAACGAGATCGGCCAGTTTATTGAGTGGCGCTACTACGAGTCCATCCAGTGGTTCTTGACCGAGGAGTATGAGACCCACCGCCATCATCAGGCGTTTATCAAGGCGCTCAACCACCTATACACCGCCGAGCCCGCCCTATACGAGCGCGGCTACACCGACGACGGCTTTACCTGGATCGACGCGGACAACTCCAAGCAGTCCATCGTGAGCTTTGTGCGCCAGGGCGAGGACGTCGATGACGACCTGGTGATTCTGATCAACTTTGACCCGGCGAGCTATGAGAGCTTCCGTGTGGGCGTGCCACGCGAGGGTGACTGGGAGGTCATCTTTGATTCCGACCGTCCCGAGTTCGGTGGCAGCGGATACGCCGGTGAGGAGCCCTACACCTGCTCGAGTGAGCCCTATCCCTGGAACGGGCAGATGGACTCCATCGAGATGAAGGTGCCCGGCCTGGCAGGCGTGGTACTTAAGCGCCGCGGTCCCAGCAGCTATAAGCCGCCCGTGGTCGAGAAGCCCAAGAAGGCGACGCGCAAGCGTGCGTCCTCGGTGAAGCCCAAGACCGCAGCTGCTAAGAAGACTCCGGCCAAGGCGAAGGCTGCCAAGCCCGCAGCCAAGGCTTCGGCCAAGTCAACCACGGCCAAAAAGACGGCCGCCAAAAAGGCTGCTCCCAAGGCCAAGGCAGCTGCTGTTAAGGCTCCTGCCAAGAAAGCGTAACAAAGGCGTTACTACCGTAATTACCCGCCTCGTGGGGGCGTAGGATAAATGTCATAACCGTTCCGGGAGAACCATCCCCGGGGGAAAGGAACGTATGAATAAGATCTTCGACAACAAGCAGGAGTTTACCGAGCTCTATCGCGATGCCGTCATGAGCATTAGCGGCAAGAGCATCGAAGCCGCCAGCGACCTCGACCGCTTTAACGCCCTGGCCAAGCTCGTGGCCGAGAAGGCCCGCACCGTCGCCACCAAGAGTGACGCCCGTGCGACCGCCGAGGGCAAGAAGCGCGTGTACTACTTCTCGATCGAGTTTTTGATCGGCCGTCTGCTCGACAACTACCTGCTTAACTTTGGCGTGCGCGACATGGTCGCCGAGGCGCTCGACGACATGGGCTTTGACCTGTCCGTCATCGAGAACCAGGAGCCCGATCCGGCACTGGGCAACGGTGGCTTGGGCCGTCTGGCCGCGTGCTTCCTGGATTCCATGGCAGCCGAGGGCATTGCCGGTTACGGCAACGGCATGCGCTACCGTTACGGCCTGTTTAAGCAGGAGATCGTCAACGGCAGCCAGGTCGAGGCCACCGACGAGTGGCTCACTCATGGCTATCCCTGGGAGGTCCGTCGTCAGGACAAGGCCGTGACCATTAAATTTGGTGGCCACGTCGAGGGCTTTGAGGAGAACGGCCGCACGTTCTACCGCACGGTGGACACGCAGGATATCCTGGCCGTCCCCTATGACATCCCCGTGGTGGGCTATGCCGGCGAGACCGTCAACAAACTGCGCGTATGGGCTGCCGAGCCGGTCGAGGAGCACTTCGATCTGGAGGCCTTCAACCGCGGCGACTACGCCCTGGCCGACGCCGAGCGCGCCGAGGCCGAGGCCATCAGCGCCATCCTCTACCCCAACGACGCCGGCGAGCACGGCCGTCTACTGCGCCTAAAGCAGGAGTACCTGTTTGTTTCGGCCGGCATCTACAGCCTGCTCGACACCTTTGAGAAGGAGCACGGCGAGAACTGGGAGCTGCTACCGCAGTTTGTGGCCATCCACACCAACGACACGCACCCCGCCATGTGCGGCCCCGAGCTCATGCGCATCCTCATCGACGAGAAGAAGCTCGAGTGGGACGACGCCTGGAACATCGTGACGCAGGTCGTGAGCTACACCAACCACACCATCCTGCCCGAGGCTCTGGAGAAGTGGCCCATCGGCACGTTCTCCAAGCTCCTCCCCCGCGTGTACCAGATCATCGACGAGATCAGCCGTCGTTGGCACGAGTCGTTCGACACCACGCAGGAGGGCTGGCAGGAGCGTCTGCGCCAGACCGCCATTCTGTGGGACGGCGAGATTCGCATGGCCAACCTGTCCGTAATCTGCAGCCACAGCGTCAACGGCGTGGCAAAGATTCACTCCGATATCATCAAGAACATCGTGCTCAAGGACTTCTATGCCCTGACGCCCGAGAAGTTCAACAACAAGACCAACGGCATCTCGCACCGTCGCTTCTTTGCCGAGGCCAACCCCACCTATTCCAAGCTCGTAACCGAGGCCATTGGCGATGGCTGGCTCAAGGACGCCTTTGAGCTGGAGAAACTCAAGGAGTTCCAGAACGACACCGAGTTCCTGAAGGCCGTGGGAGCCTCCAAGCGCGCCAACAAGGAGCGTCTGGCCGCCTACGTTAAGGCCGAGACCGGTCTGGTCATCGACCCCAACACCGTCTTCGACGTTCAGGTGAAGCGCTTCCACGCCTACAAGCGCCAGCTCATGAACATCATGAAGGTGATGGACATCTACAACCGTCGCATCGCCGATCCCAACTTCCACGTGACGCCGACGACCTTCATCTTTAGCGGCAAGGCTGCCTCGAGCTACACCTTTGCCAAGGAGACCATCCGCCTCATTAACTCCGTGGCCGACGTCATCAACAACGACGCCCGCGTGAACGAGGTCATGAAGGTCTGCTTTATCCCCAACTTCCGTGTGAGCAACGCCCAGCTCATCTACCCCGCCGCCGAGATCTCGGAGCAGATCTCCACGGCCGGCAAGGAGGCCTCGGGCACGTCCAACATGAAGCTCATGATGAACGGCGCCATTACGCTGGGCACCCTCGACGGCGCCAACATCGAGATCGCCGACCTGGCCGGTCGCGAGAACGAGGCCATCTTTGGCCTGACCGCTCCCGAGGTCGAGCAGCTCTGGGCATCGAACAGCTACTTTGCGTGGGATACCCTCAACGGCGATCGAGAGCGCCTGGGCCGCGTGATGGACGAGCTTAAGGACAACACCTTCGCGGGTCTTTCGGGCAACTTTGAGAGCATCTACAACGAGCTCATGAACAACAACGACCCCGACCTGGTCATGGCAGACTTCCGCAGCTACGTGGATGCATGGGAGAAGCTCACCGGCAGCTATGGCGACCAGGAGACCTGGAACCGCAAGGCGCTGCTCAACACCGCCTCGAGCGGCTGGTTCTCGAGCGACCGCACCATTCGCGAGTACCGCGACGAAATCTGGCACGCGTAAAGGCCGCGAGCTCCCCTATGCCAGCACGGCATTACTCGACGTGCGTGACGTTGCGCCGCGCCCGTCGCTAATGGGTTTAGGAACATCGATGACAGAAGGAGAAATCGATGAGTAAGAAAGAATGCATCGCGATGCTCCTCGCAGGAGGACAGGGCAGCCGATTGGGGGCACTCACCCAAAAGATCGCTAAGCCGGCGGTTAGCTTTGGTGGCAAGTTCCGCATTATCGACTTTTCGCTCTCCAACTGCTCCAACTCGGGCATCGACACGGTGGGCGTTCTGACGCAGTATCGCCCCTACCTGCTGCATGCCTACGTGGGCTCCGGCGAGGCGTGGGATCTGGACAGCCGCGACGGTGGCGTGTCGATTCTGCCGCCGTACGAGACGCAGACCGGCGGCGCCTGGTATGCGGGCACGGCCGACGCCATTACGCAGAACCTCGACTACATCAAGGCCAACGACCCCAAGTACGTCCTGATTCTTTCGGGCGATCACCTGTATCGCATGGACTACCGCAAGATGCTCAAGACGCACATTGAGAACAACGCCGACCTCACGGTGAGCGTTATGCCCGTGCCGTGGGAGGAGGCCAGCCGCTTTGGCATCCTGACCACCGACCCCGAGGACGGCCGCATCACCAAGTTCACCGAGAAGCCCGATAAGCCCGATTCGAACCTCGCGTCCATGGGCATCTACATCTTCTCGGCCGACGTGCTGATCGAGGCGCTCGAGGAGGACGCTCTGGACCAGCGCTCGAGCCACGACTTTGGCAAGGACATCATCCCCAAGCTGCTTGGCGAGGGCAAGCGCCTGTACAGCTACGAGTTCCACGGCTTTTGGAAGGACGTCGGCACCATCGCCAGCTTCCATGAGACCTCGATGGACCTGCTGGGCAACAACCCCGAGTTCGATCTGTTTGACAAGCACTTCCCCATCATGTCCAACATCACAACGCGTCCGCCGCACTACATTGGCCCGGACGGCCGCCTGGACGACTGCCTGGTCTCCAACGGCTGCAAGATCTACGGCACCGCTCGCCACTCGATCCTTTCGACCGATGTCATCATCGAGGAGCGCGCCGTGGTCGAGGACTCCGTGCTGCTGCCGGGTGCGCACGTTAAGAGCGGCGCGCACATCTGCCGCGCTATTTTGGGCGAGAACTCCACGGTCGAAGAGGGCGTGAAGCTCGGCTCTGTCGATACCACCAAGGATACGGCCGTCGTTGGAAATGACGTTGTTATCGGGAAGGGGGAATGATCCGATGATCAATCGCAAGGCCATCGGTTATATCACCGCTAACTACTCTTCGAGCTACGGCAGCGTCCTGCTCAAGGACCGCCCCATCGCGTCCGTTCCCTTTTTGGGCCGCTACCGCCTGATCGACTTTCCGCTGTCCAACATGATGAATGCCGGCATTAAGACCGTCGGCGTCGTCATGCCGGGCAACTACCGCTCGCTGATCGACCACGTTGGCTCGGGCAAGGACTGGGGCCTGGACCGCAAGAAGGGCGGCCTGTTCATGGTGCCCGGCAACGCGTATGGCACCACCAAGGGCGGCATGCGCTTCCTGCTGCGCGACATCATCTCCAACAAGACGCTGTTCCAGCGCTCGGACAAGCCCTATGTTGTGATGATGGGCACCAACATCATCTTTAACATGGATCTCAACACCATCATCGACGCGCACGAGAACTCCGGCGCCCAGATGACCGTGGTGTACTGCAAGGCCACGCGCAACGTCGATGACGAGACCAAACTCGAGATTAACGAGAACGGTCGCCTGACGGGCGTGAGCGCTGGCGTCGCGTACGGCGACAACGCCTCTATGGACTGCTGCATCGTCAACCGCGAGACGCTGCTCGAGATTATCGACCACTACCAGGCCGCCGACTATCTGGACCTGCTCGAGGCACTCCAGGGCGACTTTGGCAACATCGACGTGTGCAGCTACGAGTACAAGGGCGAGGTCGTGGGCGTGTTTAGTGAGAAGTCGCTGTATCGCCGCAGCATGGACCTGCTTGACCAAACCGTGGCCGACCAGCTCTTCGATCCCGAGCGCCCGATCCTGACCAAGGCTCACGACGTGCCGCCTTCGCGCTATGCGACCGGTAGCCACGCGTGCAACTCGATCATCTCGGCCGGCTGCATCATCAAGGGCACCGTGCGCAACTCGATCCTGTCGCGCGGCGTCGTGGTCGAGGAAGGCGCTTCGGTGACCAACTCGATCATCAACCAGAGTTGCATCATCAAGAGTGGCGCCCGCGTTGAGAACGCCATCCTGGACAAGAACAACGTGGTTCCCACCAACACCGAGCTTCGCGGCACGCCCGAGAACATCCTGGTGCTGGGCAAGGCTCCGTTAACTTCCGATACCACCATCGTACGTTAACGTTGGCACTGCAACATCGCTCGTAACATGTAGAATAGCCGCCCGGTTAGCGCCAGGCGGCTATTCTCGAATTGCAACATGGGAGACAATATGGCTGATTCCAGCAAAAAGATGCAGATCGTGTTTGCCTCGGCCGAGTGCGCACCGTTTGTGAAGACCGGTGGCCTGGGCGACGTGGCAGGCTCGCTGCCTGCGGCGCTTGTGCGCGCCGGCGCCGAAGTCATCGTGATGGTGCCCAAGTACGCCACCATCAAGGACGAGTACAAGGCGCAGATGGAGCACTTCTCCGACTTTTACGTGAGCCTAGGCTGGCGCAATGAGTACTGCGGTCTCGAGAAGCTCGAGCACGACGGCGTCACCTATATGTTCATAGACAACGAGCGCTACTTTGCGCGCGATTATCCGTACGGCTAGCGCTTCGCGTTCTTCTCCAAGGCCATTACCGAGAGCCTGCAGCACCTGCCCGAGGGCTTTGAGTGCGACATCCTGCACTGTAACGACTGGCAGACGGCACTGGCGCCCGTGTTCTTGCGCGAGTTCTACCAGGGCCTGCCGCTGTACGACCGCGTCAAGACTGTGTTCTCGATCCACAACGTTGCGTTCCAGGGCCAGTTTAGCGACACCGTGATGGAGGACATCCTGGGAGTGGCGCATATTCCCGCGGCCGCCACGCAGTTGCGCTGCGACGCCTGCAGCATCAACTACATGCTGGGCGCGCTGCACTATGCCGACGCCATCACCACGGTGAGCCCCACCTACGCGAGCGAGATCCAGACGCCCGAGTTTGGCGAGGGCCTGGACGGCGTACTGCGCGAGCGTTCCTACGCGCTGCAGGGCATCCTCAACGGCATTGACGTGGCGGCCTTTGACCCGGCAACCGACAAGCGCATTGCCGCCAACTACACGGTTGACGACCGTTCCGGCAAGGCCGTGTGCAAGGCCAAGCTGCAGGAGGAACTGGGGCTCGAGGTGCGCGACGACCGCCCGCTTATGGTGATGGTCACGCGCCTGACGCGCCAGAAGGGCATGGACCTGGTCATGTACGCGCTCGACCGCATCCTGTCCGGCGGCGTTCAGGTGGCCGTGCTGGGCACCGGCGACCGCGACTACGAGGACGGTCTGCGCTACTTCCAGGACAAGTACCCCGGCACCATGGCCGCGCGCATCGAGTTCGATCCGGCGCTGTCGCAGCGCATGTACGCTGCCGCCGATATGTTCCTGATGCCTTCGAAGTTTGAGCCCTGCGGCCTGTCGCAGATCATCGCCATGCGCTACGGCACCCTGCCCATCGTGCGCGAGACCGGTGGCCTGAAGGACACCGTGCAGCCGTACAACGAGTTTACCGGCGAGGGCACGGGCTTCTCGTTTACCAACTTTAACGGCGACGAGATGGGCGACGCGGTGTTCCGCGCAGCACGCCTGTTCTGGGATAACCGTGAGGCATGGAACCAGCTAGTCACGCAGGCCATGAGCCAGGACTTTAGCTGGACGCGTTCGGCCGACAAGTATCTGGACCTGTACTTCTTTATGCACCCGGAGATTGAGCGCCCGGCGGCTGTGGAGGCTGCTACGGCCGTAGAGGAGCCGGTTGCTGATGAGGCCGAGCCTGCGGCGCCCGTTAAGGAGCCCGCTGCTGCTGAGGAGCCCAAGGTCGAGGAGAAGCCGGCTGAAGCTGACCCGGTTAAAGCCGATCCTGAGGTGAAGCCCGCAGCGAAGCCTGCCGCCAAGAAGACGACGGCTCGCAAGACGACGGCTAAGAAGGCTACGACCACGAAGGCCGCTGCGAGCAAGACCACCGCTGCCAAGGCAACTACTGCCAAGGCATCGACCACGCGCAAGCGCACGACCGCCGCTGCCAAGAAGGCCAACGAGGTCGAGGCTGCTCCCGAGGTAAAGGCCGCCGCCGAGGCTAAGCCTGCGGCAAAGGCTCCGGCCAAGACCGCTGCCAAGAAGACGGCTGCAACCACCAAGAAGGCAACGGCAGCCAAGAAGACCACGGCTACGAAGTCGACGACGGCCAAGGCCGCTACGACGAAGGCCGCCGCGAAGACGGCCCCGAAGGCTACTGCAAAGCCGGCCGCCAAAGTCGAGGAGACGCCCGCTGAGTCTAAGGCTGAGGCAGCTGTCGAGGCAAAGCCGGCCGCCAAGACCACCACGCGCAAACGCGCCGCGACGACGGCCAAGAAGACCACGACCAAGGCTGCAGCTCCCAAGGCAGAGGGTAAGGCCGAGGACAAGCCCGCAGTAAAGGCCGAGCCGACTCCGAAGACTGCCGAGGTTAAGGCCGCTCCCAAGACTAAGGCAGAGACCGAGCCCGCCAAGGAGACCCCGGTCTCCCCCGCCGTTCCGGCCGAGGAAAAGGCTCCGACCAAGAAGACCTCCGTCCGCAAGGCAACGGCCGCCCGCAAGCGCCGCTAATCCGGACGATTAAAACTTAATCCTCAACGCAAAAGAGGGCGCCCCAACCAGGCGCCCTCTTTTGCGTTGAACTTCGCATTAAAAAGAGGGCCGGTTTACTACGACAAAATGGCTCCGGCAGACCACGGCGAGTAATCTTCGAAATTAAGAACGCTTCTAGCTGCGGTTTTAATATCACCAAAATGACTGTTGTTGAGATCATTCAATTCGTCGTAGTAAACCGAAGTACTTTTGTTTGGATACAAATTGTATCGGTATAGACGTTTTTAAATATCGCGATAATTTGGGTGGTAAAACGATTTTCTAGGACAACCGTTCGCCGATGGTAAACGGATGTTGTTTATACAGCCTGTGTGCAACATATATACTTATATCCTGTGCGTAAAGCCCATGGCCCGCAGGCCGTGATTCTATTGAACTGGACCGTATTATGAGATTGATTCACAACAGCCGTCTACCGCAGTTTCGCACTCCGTTTGGCGCTGTGACCACTGGAACTTCCGTTTCGCTCTCGGTGATTTTGGAGGATGCCGACCCCAACCAGGCAACGCTTACGCTGCGCACCTGGGTCGATGAGATCGGTGAGTCTCTGTATCCCATGACGCACGAGGGCGACGGCATATTTACCGTAGAGCTTGAGTGCACCGAGCCCTGTCTTATCTGGTACAGCTTTATCTGCAATATCGAGGGTCAGCCCGAGGTCCGTTTGGGCGCGCCGCAGGGTCGCACCGGTGGCGAGGGCGTAACTTACAACTACGCCGAGGTCCCGTCCTTCCAGATCACCGTCTACAAGCACCGCAAAGTTCGTCCTGAGTGGTACGAGCGTGGCATGGTCTACCAGATCTTCCCCGACCGCTATGCCCGCGACGAAAACTGGCGCGAGCGCACGCTTACCGAAGTTGAAAAACCGCGCAAAGGAATCCAGCGCCGCATGGTCGAGGACTGGAACGAACCGCCCGAGTACGAGCGTGCCGAAGACGGCTCCATCAAGACCTGGGATTTTTACGGCGGTTCGCTCAAGGGTATCCAAAATGACCTGCCCCGCATTGCCGAGCTAGGCTTTACGGCCATCTACCTCAACCCCATCTTTGAGGCCGCGAGCAACCACCGCTACGACACGGCCGACTACACCAAGATCGACCCGATTCTGGGCACCGAGCAGGACTTTACCGAGCTGTGCGAGGCGGCCGAGAAGCTTGGCATTTCCATCATTCTGGACGGTGTGTTCAACCATACGGGCGACGACTCGATCTACTTTAACCGCTACGGCAATTATCCCGGCGTCGGTGCTTGGCAGAGCGAGGACTCGCCGTGGCGCGATGCATTTTACTTCCATGAGGACGGTTCGTATGACTGCTGGTGGGGCGTGGGCAACATGCCCGCCATCAATGAGAGCTCCGAACTGGTGCGCGAGCGGCTCCTGGGCAAGGACGGCGTGATCCGTAAATGGCTGCGCGCCGGTGCCCATGGCTGGCGACTCGATGTGGCCGACGAGCTTTCCGACGACTTCCTGGCCGAGATCAAAAAGGCCGTGCTCGCCGAGAAGCCCGACGCGCTGCTGCTCGGCGAAGTCTGGGAAGACGCCTCCAACAAGATCAGCTATGGCCACCTGCGCCGCTATCTGCAGGGCTCGGAGCTCGACTCTGCCATGGACTACCCCTTCCGCGACATGGTCATCGGCTTTTTGATGGGCTACAAGAACGCTTACCAGGCAGCCGAGGATATCGAAACCCTGCGCGAGAACTACCCGCGCGAGGCACTGGCCTGCGCGCTCAATCTGCTTTCGAGCCACGACCGTCCGCGTATCATCTCGGTGCTCGGCGGTGGCCCCGACGAGTCGCAGCTGCCCGAGAGCGAGCGCAGCAAATGGCGCCTGGACGATAACTCGATGGGCCTGGCCAAGAGCCGTTTTTGGCTGGCGACGCTCATGCAGATGACCTTCCCGGGTGTACCCTCAATCTATTACGGCGACGAGTACGGCTTGGAGGGCCTTACCGACCCGGGCAACCGCCGCACCCTGCCGACCAAGGACCAACTCCACGACTTCGACACACTGGCCATCGTTAAGAACGCGTCTGCCGTGCGCCGTGCGCTGCCCTTTATGGTCGATGGCGAGATCAAGGCCTTTGCGCTCAACGACGAAGTCTTGGCTTACACCCGCACGGGCAAAGACGGCGAGGCCGCGACGGTTATCATCAACCGCAGCCTGCGCAATTCGCACCGCGTGACGATTCCGGCGCTCGGCGAATGCGCGAGCGACGTGATCAGCGGTCACGAGTGCGAGATCCACAACGGTACCGTCACGCTCGACCTGTACCCGCTGGGCTCTTCGATCATCTATCACCATGCCGAGAAGCGTCTGCAGGAGCCGCTCGATCATGGCGCGGGCGTTGTGTGCCACATCACCTCGGTGCCGACCGATGACGGCAAGCCCGGCACAATCGGTGCGCCCACGCGTCGCTTTATCGACCATCTGGCCGCTATGGGCATGCGCTACTGGCAAGTCCTGCCCGTCAACCCGACGGACTTCTTCCGCTCCCCTTACGCTGGGCCTTCGGCCTTTGCGGGCAATATTGACCTGCTGCCCGAGAGTCACGAGGAGCTGGCCGCCGACTTTGCTGCATGGAAGGTTCACGGCGGCGAGGATGCCGACCCGCTGTACACGGCGTTTAAACATCGCAACGCTGATTGGCTCGAAAAGTACTGCGTCTACATGGCCGTTAAGAAGTACTTTGAGGGCGAGTCGCGCCACGATTGGCCGGCAGATGTAGCGCGCTACAACGAGTATCTGATCGATGACAAGCGCTTCCACGACGAGGCCGAGCTGCAGGCGTACATGCAGTATCGCTTTGACCTTGCCTGGTGCGAGCTCATGAACTATGCGCACAAGAAGGGCATCGAGGTCATCGGCGATATCCCGATGTATGTCTCGGACGATTCGGCCGACGCGTGGAGCGAGCCCGAGAACTTCTGGCTGTCCGATACCGGCAAGGCGATTGAGATTTCGGGCGCGCCGCCCGACAACTTTGCGCCCGAGGGCCAGGTGTGGGGCAACCCCACCTTCCGATGGGATCACATGAAGGAGAACGGCTATCGCTGGTGGATGGACCGCCTGCGTCGTGCGTTTTCGCTCTACGACCGCGTGCGCCTGGACCACTTCCTGGGCTTCCACAGCTACTTTAGCATTCCCGCCGGTAAGGTCTGTGCCGACGGCCGCTGGCTGGCAGGCCCGGGCAAGGACCTGTTCCAGACCGCCTATGACGAGCTGGGTCCGCTCAACTTTATCGCCGAGGATCTGGGCTATCTGACGCCCGGCGTTCGCGCCATGGCTTCGACCTGCGGCTTCCCCGGCATGGACGTGCTGGAGTTTAGCGACTACGACGTTCGTTGCGGAATTCACCCCACACCGGGAAAGATCCTGTACACCTCGACGCACGACACCTCGACACTTGCCGGCTGGTGCACGCGCTCCTTTGCAGGCGGCGATGAGCCGAGCGGCATTACATTGGCAAGCGAGCTCATGGGCAATGCCCTGGCAAGCGATGCACCGCTCGTGATGATGCCGCTGCAGGACGTGCTGGGACTGGGCGACGATGCACGTATGAACGTGCCGGGTGTAGCCACAGGCAACTGGACATGGCAGGCTGACGAGGCCGACGTTGCGGCAGCCGAGGAGAAAACTGCGAAGCTCCTGCGCAACACCCATAGATTCTGGGGCGAAGCGTGATAAAACCCACGATATAGGGTACAGTTACAGCTGTTTGAATTTTTGCGGGCAGAGCGATCTGCCCGCTTTGTGCTGAAAAGGAAGTATTATGGCGCGCTACGATTACAAGTGCACGAGCTGCGGCAACGTGTTTGAGGTTGAGCACCCCATGTCCGAGACGCCCGAGGTCGTATGCCCCAGCTGCGGCGCCCCGGCATCCAAGACGTTCTCGGCCAGCGGCATTAAGTTCGACGGCAGCGGTTTCTACAACACAGACCAGCGCAGTGGCGGCTCCAGCACCAGCGCCACCAGCGGCTGTTGCGCCAACTGCCCACATAACCACTAGCGGCAAGCGGTCTCACTACTCAGATTTCCCTATGAGTTGCGGTGAAATAGTTCCTGAATGGGGGTGCGGACAGAAAGTTGGACCGTGAAGCGGTCCGGACTGGAGGTTCGCATG
>OHVY01000038.1_pt1 | contig 53432 bp, 40 predicted proteins | sample 1579641 | NCBI WGS metagenome assembly OHVY01 (sample SAMEA3882536, study PRJEB24775) | human gut metagenome | biome: human-associated habitat; feature: intestine environment; material: feces | place: Netherlands | collected 2009/2010
CGTCACCACGATGAAGCCGCCATGCGAGCCCATGCGGTCGATGAACTGTCCCGCGATCGCGGAGCCCACCGAACCGCCGATCGAATTCATCGCGCCCATCCAGGCCATGCCTTCCGTGAAGCGCGTGGGCGGAACCAGGTGCAGCATCAGCTGGTTGCCGTTCACCCACGTCGGAGCCTGGCAGACGCCGATGCACAGGTAGATGATCATGATCACCCATAGATGCTTAGCGAACATGAATGAGCCGATGCCCAGATTCACCACCGCAAGGCAGAAGTAGAAACGTTTCCACAGCGGAATCTTCCAATTCTTCGCGCCGTACACAAGTGCGCCGATCAGAGAGCTGAGCGAGAAACAGGCGAATACGAAACCGGTGTACTGCTTCATATGCGCTTCCGTGGCGAATGCAACAATCGAAATGCTGGCAGCTGACTGGAATGCCCCCAGGCCGAACCACGTCACACACACGGCGATCAGGCCTGGCCCCCAAATCGATTCCTTGCGGCCTGCCGCAATATCCGTGGCGGCCTTCTGCATCGCGGCCTTCACCTCAGCGGCCGTCTTGCCTTCCGCACGAGCCTTGTCGCGCGCGTATTCTACCGCCGCTTCGGTTTGCAAAGCCTTGGAACGAGCAGCCTCGCGCTCTCGGTATTCTTTACGTGTCATGCCGGCTTCACGAGCCAACTGCGTCTGCGATTTCGGTTCGGTAGAAAGTTCCGTGAGGAACATCAGCGCGCCGATCACCACGCACATGCCGGTGAACGAGAACGCCAGCAGTCCGGAGATCACGGCCAATGTGGACGCCAGCGGATTGCCGATAACCCACATGCACTCGTCGAATACGCCGGACAGCGACAGCGCACGGTTCGTCTTCTCCGCATCGCCCTTGAGCAGCGTCGTCCAACGTTGACGGCTCATCGCGCCCCACGGCGGAATCGCGGCCATGAACGGCACTATGCAGAACAGGATCCACGACGGCACGCGTGCGGTGATGCAGGAGACCAGCGCGATCGCCGCCACCATCCACACGATGATTGTGGGAATCGACACCTGCCGTTGACCGAATTTGTCGACCAGCTTGCCGAGCACCGGGCTCGCCACGGCCAGCGCGATCGCCTGCACGGCCGTCAGCGCGCCCGCCAGCGAATAGTTGCCGTAGTAATGCTGCACGGAAATCGTGATCGTCATGCCGACCATTGGGAACGGCATGCAGGCGATTACCGATCCGACGGAGAATCGCGCGGTGTGCGGTATGCGAAGCAGCTCCGCATACCCTCCGAAAAGACGTTGGCCGATGTCTTTGACGCCGACGAGGACATTGTTGGTCATGCTTGCCGCTCCTTTCCGCTCACGGTTTCGCTCGTGACGTCCGCAGCTTTGCGTCGCGTGCGGACTGATGGTGGTGGTTCCCCTGAATTATTGGTTAACCGCTTCCGATACCAGCTCGCTGCCCCAGTCGTCCGAACACGTCAATCGATTGACATGTTTGACATGCCGCACACGGGGAGAAAGGTGGGATGGTGCGTGTTGTTTGTGTGTCTTTGTTGACCAAGGCAACTTTATGCGCAGGTACCGTCGTGACACGCGGTACATTAGGGCAGGAACCAATATTCGAATCGACGAATTTTTTCACAGGGCCGGCGACCGGCGAAACGTGCTGAGCCAGCACGTGGCCGGCAGGTCCGAAACGCAAGAAAGGCGGCCAATATGCCGGCGACAACCATCCATTTCGTGCGCCACGGCAAAGTGGAGAACCCCGGGCACCTGCTGTACGAGCGGCTGCCCGGTTTCCACCTGTCCGACGTGGGCGTGCGCATGGCGCAGGCCACCGCGCATTACATCGCGGTCAGCCCGCAGCTGAACACCGTATCCGCCGTCTACTCGTCGCCGCTGGAACGCACGCGCGAAACGGCGGGGGAGATCCTCGAATCGCTGAATTCGGTACGTGGACTGCGCGGCGAGGAACCGCTGGAGCTGCAGACGGACGAACGCCTCATCGAAGCGCGCAACGAATTTCGCGGCAAGCGTATCGGCTTCGGCGAAGGCGCGCTGTGGAAGAACGGCAACTGGAAGCTGGTACGCAACCTGTGGAAGCCGAGCTGGGGCGAAAGCTACCAGTCGATCGCGCATCGCATGCAGGACTTCGCCCTGGAGAAAGTGGCGGAATATCCCGGCAAACAGATCGTGGTGGTCAGCCACGAATCGCCGATTTGGAGCTACCGGCACATGCTGGAAACGGGGCACCCCGAACACAACATGCTGTTGCGCCACACCGCGCTCGCTTCTATCACCTCCATCACTTACGATTGCAATACCGGGAAAATAATGTCCATTACGTACGCCGATCCGGCGGCGGACGTCGAATAATGTGAACCAAAACATGCGGTGGCTCAATCGCGGTCGGGGATGACTGCGGTTCGGGCCGGCCGCACGATATACAAGGAGAAAGTATGTCTTTTGTATACGACCAGAAGGTCGTCGACTCGATGTACGGCTCGCACGTGGTCTCCATGGCAGTTGACTACGGTGTCGATCTGGTCAAGATGTGGCCGTTGCAAACGAACCAGGAACTGGAAAACGACGTCAAATATGCGGAGAACCTGCAGGTGATGTTCTCCGGCATGATGACGCAGGTGCTGCTGAAACGCTCCGAAGAAGTCGACCAGTCGGTTGCGGAAGCCGTATACGAAGGCATGGATGTGCTTCCCGGCGTCGATCCGGAAATCATCCGCACGCTGATGGACGCCAACCGCGCCTATGACGTGATGGCCTCCTACCACGGGGTCGACGGCATCGAACTGTTCATGGAAACCGCCAGAATACTCGGCATCGACGTGGAGACCCGAATCGAAAAGGAAATCCAAGACCTCATGGAGAACCTCTCACGCACTATGCGCAGCGCCTCCGGATTCGAAGTCGACGATGACGTGGCGGAAAACGTCGGCATCTGCCAGTCGGCCACGGTGGACCGCAACGAATTCGCAAGACGCTACCTCGCCTCGATGACGGTTCTCGACGCGCTGATAAACCTCATGTGCTATGGCACCGACGATTCGCAGGAGCAGGCCATCCGCGTGCTGCCGGTGCTGCTGTTCGTCAACGCCATGCGCAACCAGCTGTCGATTCCGCCCACTTTCATCAACGCCGAACAGCTCATCAACCTGTTTGGTCTGCGTGACACCGCCCGCCAGTTCGGACGGCCCCAGTCGGTGTTCGACAGCTCGTTCAACCCGCTGACGTTCTCCACCACCGTCAAGTACCTCGCTTTCTTCGCGGGGCAGGAATGGCTGCGGCATATGAGGTTCCTGGAGTGGGACCCGAAGCAGGCCGAACAGGACGCCAAAGACGAGGACGAGCGCAAAAGCAGGGAAGCGCTCGCAAAGAAATACAATTTGACGAGCGATGGCGATAACGCGGCTTCCGACGCGGATTTGGATTCGTCTGCAGACTCGAATTTGTCTGAGGATTCGGACTCGTCGGAAGAGGCCGGTTCGGAGCCGACCGAGGAATAAGTGTTGCGGGCGGTCGTGTGACGTCTGACGGTGAAGGCTTTGCGTGTACTTGCGTTGCGTGCGCTTGTGCTTGCGCTCGAATTGCGCGTGGCCGTCGCCTATCCCACGCGTTACATCCGCAACGACGTCACTACCCGTAACGAATGATCTGAAACGAATAATCCCGGTATCCTGCGATTGCACAGGATACCGGGATTATTCGTTATTCGTTATGGTGTGCCACGTTTTGTGTGGCGATAAGGCGGGGATCAGAGCGAAATCAGAGCTGCTGATCGGTGCCGTTCGCCGGATCATTCGGTACTGCCGGAGCGTCCGAATCCGCCGGAGCGTCGGTATTCGGCTGCTCGTGCGGATGCTGGAACTGGGCCGGCACTTCCGGCATCGGTGGAATGGACGGTGTCGGAGGCATGGTCGGAACAGCCGGCATCGGAGGCATAGACGGTACGGACGGAGCCTCCGCCAGCGGATTCTGCTGAGGTGCGGCGTATTGCGGCGCGGCGTGCTGCTGCGCGGCGTCATACTGCGGTGCCGGAGCTGTGTACGAATCGGCCGGAGTCGCTGGTGCCGTGTACGGCGTGGCCGGTGCCGCAGCCGCCGGATTGGTCGGCAGCGGGACGTTGCCGTACGAGGTGGCCTGCGCCGCATACGGGTCTGCCGGAGCCTCGCCCGTGGCGGGAGCCCATGCGTTGGAAGCCGTAGGAGCGTCGAAACGCGCGCCTTCCGGATTGGAATCGCGGGCCATCAGCACAAAGTAGAACACACCGCTGGCAATGAAGGCCAGCACGCCGAGGATCAGCAGGACAACGCCGCCGATGCTGACGCTGTTGCCCGCCTCCAACGACCTGAACGAAAGACTGCTGCCGATGATGAGGATCAGACCGATGGCGAAGAAGATTCCGGTGGCCGCCTGTACCGCGTAGATGATGGCCAGCACGGTGCCACGCATGTTGATGTCATGCAGACGACGTACGCCAAGAGCGATGGTCGGCACAAGCACGACGAGTCCCCAAATGGAGGAGAACGAGTCTCCGACGGTGGCGATCACGCCGGAATCGGTGAGGTTCCTCAACGTGCGGAACACGAGTCTCAACACGAAAGTGACGACGGTATAGGTGAGGAACCACCACCAGAACTCGCTACGCGAGGCGCGGCCCTTGAACACCGCGTACTTCTTGAAGAAACGGACGATCGCCTCGCCCAGGTTGCAGCCATATGCGGGCATGTCAAGCGGCGCGGTCAATGCGAAGAAGCTATTGCCCGACTGCGGTTGCGGTGCCGGCTGCCCGTAATTCGCGGCTGGAGCCTGGCCGTACTGAGGGGCCTGTCCATATTGAGGGGCCTGAGCGTACTGCGGAGCCTGGTTGTATTGCGGTTGCGGTGCTTGGCCGTACTGCGGAGCCTGACCATACTGAGGTGCCTGGTTGTAGTCCGGGGCGGCGTACTGGGGCGCCTGCGCCTGCCCGTAATCCGGCGTGCCGTACTGCGGTGCCGTCTGGCCGTAGTCAGGGGCAGGAGTCTGGCCATACTGCGCTGCCGGCTGCGGCACTTGCGGATTGTATTGGTTGGGGTCCGTCATTAGAGTGCCCTTTCACAAAACGGTGACTAAAGAATAAAGAAAGTCGCTTCATACATTACTCCTTTGCCGATGTGAAGATAGGGAAAAATATTGCAGTATGGAACGCTGCGGAAGAAAAACGGCGATTGGGTCGTGGCACGTCCGGTTTGCGCGGCACAATGGAGCCTATGACTGAAGTTGAAAATACCAAACCGGAACTTCCTGAAAACGTTCGTGTGCGTTTCTGCCCGTCCCCGACCGGCATTCCGCACGTCGGCATGGTCCGCACCGCACTGTTCAACTGGGCTGAGGCCCGCCACACCAAGGGCACGTTCGTGTTCCGTATCGAGGATACGGACGCCCAGCGCGACTCCGAGGAAAGCTACAACCAGATCATCGAGGCCCTGAATTGGCTGGGCATCGACTGGGATGAAGGCATCAACGTGGGTGGCCCGGACGGCCCGTACCGCCAGTCCGAGCGTGGCGACATCTATAAGGACGTCGCAGCCAAGCTGCTCGAAGCCGGCTACGCCTACGAATCCTTCTCCACTCCTGAGGAGATCGAGGCCCGCAACGTGGCCGCCGGCCGTCCGAAGGCTTTCGGCTATGACGGCTACGATCGCAACCTCACCGAAGAGCAGAAGGCCGCGTTCCGCGCGGAAGGCCGCAAGCCGGCCCTGCGTATCCGCATGCCCGACGAGGACGTCGCGTTCGACGACCTTATCCGCGGTCGCATCGAATTCAAGGCCGGTTCCGTGCCGGATTACGTGATCGTGCGTCCGAACGGCGACCCGCTGTACACGCTGACCAACCCGGTCGACGACGCCATGATGCGCATCAACGTGGTGCTGCGCGGCGAGGATCTTCTGAGCTCCACCCCGCGTCAGATCGTGCTGTACCGTTACCTGATCGAGCTGGGCGTGGCCAAGGAAATGCCGCTGTTCGGCCACATGCCGTACGTCATGGGCCAGGGCAACAAGAAGCTGTCCAAGCGCGATCCGGAATCCAACCTGTTCCTGCACCGTGACAACGGCTTCATCCGTGAGGGCCTGCTGAACTACCTGGCGCTGCTGGGCTGGTCCATCGCCCCCGACCGCGACGTGTTCTCCATGGACGAGATGATCGAGAAGTTCGACGTGCGTGACGTCAAGGCCAACCCGGCCCGCTTCGACATCGACAAGGCCATCTCCATCAACGCCGAGCACATCCGCATGCTCGAACCGCAGGACTTCCTGAACCGTTCCGTGCCGTACCTCAAGCGTGACGGCGTGGTCTCCGCCGATTCCTGGGACGCGCTGACCGACCGTGAGCGCGAGGTCCTCACCGCCGCTGCTCCGCTCGTGCAGCCGCGCGTGCGCCTGCTGGGCGAAGTGGCCGGCATGGTCGGCTCCCTGCTGTCCACCGAAGGCTACATCGAGCCGGACGCCGACGCCAAGAAGCAGCTGAAGGATTCCGCTCCGGCCGTGCTCGACGCTGCGATCGCGGCGCTGGACGCCGTTGCTGAGGGTGATTGGAAGACCGACTTCCTGCACGAGACGCTGAACAAGGCGCTGGTCGAAGACGGCGGCTACAAGCCGCGTCTGGCTTTCGGCCCGGTGCGCGTGGCCATGAGCGGCCGCCGCGTGTCCCCGCCGCTGTTCGAATCCATGGAAATCGTCGGCAAGGACGTTGCCATGGCTCGACTCAAGGGCCTGCGCGAGCACCTGTGAGCCGTTGAGCTGCTGACTGTTAGCTGAATGATGGAAACCCGCCGGAGTGATTCGGCGGGTTTTCGTTTATGCGGAAGGCTGGTGCGGAATGGCGGAAAATAGCGCGACACGCCGTAAGTTGCGCGACTGTGCTGTTTCGCGTATATTTATCACTCGTTGCGGTTCACAGCCTAGCTGAGAATCACAGCGATAACTCAGGCCCCCGTCGTCTAGCGGTCTAGGACTACGCCCTCTCACGGCGCCAACACCGGTTCAAATCCGGTCGGGGGTACGACGGACAACTTTTCGAAGTTGCCACGCCTGCCAAATTGGGATGTGGTGTAATTGGCAACACAGCTGATTCTGGTTCAGCCATTCTTGGTTCGAGTCCAGGCATCCCAGCCAATGAGCCCTCGCAGATGCGAGGGTTTTTTGTTTTTCGCACCTGTCTGTTCACGTCGCTTTGGGCGGTGGGTTGATGGATTTTGCCGGATGCGATGTGGCAGCGCAATCTGCTGACGCCCTGCGTGAATCGCACATGTAATCGCCCAATGTTGCATTACCCTAGAAGTATGACCGAATTGCAGCATGCCGCCAAAGCCACGCGCCCGCGCATCCAACCAGCGGAAGAGGGGGACCGTCGACCGCTTTCCGTATCCGCACGGCTTGGCCGCCTGCAATTCCACCAGTCCGGCAAATTCCGCGTATTGCAATTCGCCGACATCCAAGACGGGCCGAAAGTCAGCAAAGACACCATCAGCCTCATCGAGGCCTCGCTTGACGCCACACGCCCCGATCTTGTTATTTTCAACGGCAACCAGATCGCCGGATATGATTCCGCATACGCGCTGACCTCCCGCAAGCGTCGCTGGGACGCGCGTCCGGCATCCGCATCGTCCGAAGCGTCCGGGGAACGCTATGCGGCCGCATTGGAACACACCCGCGAATTGGTGCGAGCCACCATCGAACAACTGGTCCACCCGCTTGCCGACCGCGGCGTGCCGTGGGCTGTGACGTTCGGCAACCATGACTTCCAGTGCGGGCTCGACAATGACGAAATCGAAAGCATCTGCCGCGAATTCCCAGGGTGCATCAATCCGGAACGCGCTGCCGACGGCACGACGGGCATCGCCGTGAAACATGGTGTGAAACATGATGTCGGCGATATGGAACAGGACTTCGGATTGCCGGAACAGCCCGTGATCGCGTGCGCGCCCGGCACATTCGCGTTGTCGGTGACGGACGTCGATCGCACGTATGACGTGTTGGGCTTGGTCTTGCTGGATTCGGGCGATTACGCGCGTTCCGGCGGCTACGGAAGCCCGTCGGAAGCCGCGCTGCGCTTCCTGGCGGATGCGCCGGGGCTGATGACGGCGCAATCGCAATACCAGCAATCGCCCCAATCGCAGCAAGATCGGCAAGACGCGCAGGAATTGCCGCACGAACCGCATAAGACGCTGCCCACGTTGCCATGCATGGTGTTCCAGCATTTCCCGATCGAACAGTATTACCGCCTGCTCAAGCCGGTCGCGGCCACCGCTGCGCGCGCGATTGAAGGATACCGCAACTTCGCGGGGCGGCATTTCGTGCTCAACGAAGACAAAACGCAGCCCGGAAGCTATCTGGGGGAGGGCGTCAGCTGCCCGGATGCCGACAGCGGCGAATTCGCAATCCTTGACAAGGCGGGATATTTTGCGATTTCCGCCGGGCACGACCACCGCAACGCCTTCGTCGGTTCCGTGCCGGTCGGAACCGACGGTGACCGGCAGATGATGATGGTCGCCTCGCCGACCAGCGGTTTTGGCTCATACGGCCCGGTGCCGGCCAAACGTGCCGCTCGACTGTTCGAATTCGACATCCGTCACCCGTACGAGCCGCGCACGCAGCTGTTGGAATACGACGAGCTGGTGGGCAAACCCAGCGCGGGCAAGGCCTACGCCTACGGCATGACCAGCGAATCGAAGCCTGATTCGGAAGGCATGGACCTGCTCCACAGGCCGACGTGGTGGAGCAAGACGTGGAACAAGCTGGTCTCGCTGTTCCGCCGGTGACTGTTCTGGTTTCCGGCATCCAACTTTGAAATGAATACAAAAAAGCTGACGATGGGAACTTTCCATCGTCAGCTTTTACGTTACGTATGCGACTGGTCGCGGACCTGTCAGCGGCCGGACGAAGCCTTGATCAGCGCGTCGGTAAGGTATTTGCCGGCGGCCATGACCAGCGGCGCGTAACGGCGACCGGGATTGGCGCCCATACGGCCGTTCGGGCCGGAAATCGAAATGGCGGCGATCACCTGTCCGGACGCGTTGCGAATCGGCGCGGAAATCGAACACACGCCCTCATCGCGTTCATTGATTGACTCGGCCCAGCCGCGCTTGCGGACGGCGGTGAGCTTGGCCGCAGTGAACTTGGCGTGGCGAAGACCCTGATGCAGACGTTCGGAATCCTCCCAAGCCAGCAGAATCTGGGCTGCGGAACCGGCTTCCATGGACAGCATCGCACCAACCGGAATGGAATCTCGCAGGCCGGACGCGCGCTCGACGGCTGCGATGCAGACGCGCTGATCGCCCTGACGGCGGTAGATCTGCGCGGATTCGCCGGTGCGGTCGAGCAGGGTCTGCAGAATCGGCGCGGCGGCGGTCAACAGGCGGTCCTCGCCGGCTGCGGCCGCAAGTTCCGCGAATCGCGATCCGAGCACGAAACGACCGTGCTGGTCGCGCAAAACGAAACGGTGACGTTCCAGCGCGATCGCAAGACGATGCGCGGTCGGACGAGCCAGACCGGTCGCGGAAACCAGCTGTCCGAGTGTGGCTGGGCCGGATTCAAGAGCGTCGAGAATCTTGACTGTCTTGTCGAGCACGCCGACCCCGGAATGAATTTCGTTGCTTTGCGGGGTGGCTGCGTAATTGCCGTTTGCCTCGTTCGTGGCGTTCATGGCCTGCGTTTTGGGCATGGCGTTGCTCGTATTCGAAGAAGAAGTCATACGCTGAATTATGCCATCTCACATATTGAAATGCAAAATGTATGTGGTTCGCGACTGGGGTAAAGCAGATTATTTACCTTGCTTCCACCGGCTGGCGAAGCCGGGAAAATGCTGAAATTTCAACGATTGCGCATATGCCGTAAGAAGACGGGAAGTAACTTTTCCGCGTTTGCCGCGCTCGTCCCTCGTTCATATCTCATATACCGGCATGAAGGACCTCGAACCCGTTTCAAGCCCATAGGCTTATAGCACGAAGAATGCGGCAAGGCAATAGCCGCGAGGAAATTAGTGAGGAAAAATCTGAGGAGGTCCCACAATGGGAACTACATTGGCCGAGAAGGTCTGGGCCGATCATTTGGTACGCAAGGGTAGCGATGGGGCTCCCGACCTGCTGTACATCGACCTGATGCTCATGCACGAAGTGACCAGCCCGCAGGCGTTCGAAGGTCTGCGTCTGGCGGGACGCAAGCCGCGTCACGTCGACCAGCTGATTGCCACGGAAGACCACAACACGCCGACCGTCGACATCGACCGTCCGAATCCGGACGAGACTTCGGCGCTCCAGCTGAGCACGCTGGAAAAGAACTGCAAGGATTTCGGCGTGCGTCTGTGCCCGCTCGGCGACGCTGACCAGGGCGTGGTCCACGCGTTCGCTCCGGTGCTGGGTCTGACCCAGCCGGGCATGACCATCGTGTGCGGCGACTCGCACACCTCCACCCACGGCGCGTTCGGCGCTATGGCCATCGGCATCGGCACCTCCGAAGTGGAGCACGTCATGGCCACGCAGACCCTGAGCCTGAAGCCGTTCAAGACCATGGCCGTGAACATCGAGGGTGAGCTGCCGAAGGGCGTCACCGCCAAGGATATTATTCTGGCCATCATCGCGAAGATCGGCACCGGCGGCGGCCAGGGCCACGTCATCGAATACCGTGGCGAAGCCATCAAGAAGCTGTCGATGGATGCCCGCATGACCATCTGCAACATGTCCATCGAAGCCGGCGCCCGCGCAGGCATGATCGCCCCGGACGAGGTGACTTTCGAATACCTGAAGGGCCGTCCGCACGCGCCGGAAGGTGAGATGTGGGACAAGGCCGTCGAATATTGGAAGACGCTGAAGACCGATGACGATGCCGTGTTCGACAAGGAAGTGACCATCAACGCCGAAGACCTCGAGCCGTACGTCACGTGGGGCACCAACCCGGGCCAGGGCGTGAAGATCTCCGGCGTGGTGCCGGATCCGGCCTCCTTCAACGACGAGACCGAGCGTTCCGCCGCCGAGCGTGCCATCGCCTACATGGGACTGAAGCCGGGCATGCGCATCAAGGACATCGCCGTGGACACCGTGTTCATCGGCTCCTGCACCAACGGCCGTCTTGAGGACCTGCGCGTGGCCGCCTCCATCATGAAGGGCCACCACAAGGCCGACAACATCCACCGTGTGCTCGTGGTGCCGGCATCCTCCCGCGTGCGTCTGCAGGCGGAAAAGGAAGGCCTCGACAAGATCTTCAAGGACTTCGGCGCCGAATGGCGTAACGCCGGCTGCTCCATGTGCCTGGGCATGAACCCGGACAAGATGGTAGCCCGCGAACGTTCCATCTCCACCTCGAACCGCAACTTCGAAGGCCGTCAGGGCAAGGGTTCGCGCACGCATCTGGCGTCGCCGGCCGTCGCCGCCGCGACCGCCATCCGCGGCACCATCTGCTCGCCGGCCGACCTGTGAGCCTGCTGCGAGCGGAAGCTGCGAACGCAATCGTAAGTAATCGAAATATCGAAATCGAATATCGATAGGCAATCGAAGGATTTGTTGACATGGAAAAACTGACTACCCTTACCGGCGTGGCCGTGCCGCTTCGCCGTTCCAACGTTGATACCGACCAGATCATCCCGGCCGTGTTCCTGAAGCGCGTGAAGAAAAGCGGCTTCGACGACGCCCTGTTCTACGCGTGGCGCCGCGACCCGGAATTCGTGCTGAACAAGCCGGAATACAAGCAGGGCAAGATCCTTGTGGCCGGCCCGGATTTCGGCATTGGTTCCTCCCGCGAGCACGCCGTGTGGGCGCTGCACGATTACGGTTTCCGCGTGGTGATTTCCTCCCGTTTCGCCGACATTTTCTACGGCAACACCGCCAAGAACGGCGTGCTGGCCGCAATTATGCCGCAGGAATCCATTGAGCTGCTGTGGAAGCTGCTGGACGAGGAGCCGGGCCGCGAAATGACCGTCAGCCTGGAAGACCGTACCGTCACCTGCGGCGATGTGACGTTGCCGTTCGAAGTGAACGACTACACCCGCTGGCGTCTGATGAACGGCTACGACGACATCGACCTGACGCTGCAGCACGAAGACGACATCATCGCATACGAGAAGATGCGCGCCGAAAAGTTCCCGTTCAAGCCGAAGACCCTGCCGGTCAAGCGCGAGCCGGAACAGCCGATCGAATCCGCCCGTGAGGGTGAATACCCTGATTGGCAAGGCCCGTTGGCCGATCGCGGCATCATCTGACGCGATGGCTGGTCGGCAGTGCAGTGCACTGCCGACAGGGCCTTGCCCGAGTCCGAAACGAGGGCAGCAATGAGCCTGCGCGCAGCGCAGTCCGTAATTGCAGATAGGCCCGTTGGCTGATCGCGACGGTAGCCCATTTCATCATTGGCTGACCGCAACCACATCTAACTTTTCCCAAGCCCGGCACCCAAGCCGGGCTTTTTGTTTACCTTCCATCACCTTTCCGCCAACAGCAAATTCCACAAAGCGGTGGCAAAGCGCGCGCAAAGCGGTGGTAAAATCATAATACGACGGCAAAGTGGCGGCAAAGCGAGCGTAAAACGCGTGGTAGGTAAGGCGGTGATGGCCAATGGACGGTAGCGAGCACGATGATGCCTGGTGGTCCCGGGAGGTTCCTCGGATGCGTGAAGGCAACCGTTTGGAAGCGAAACGTGCCAAGGGCGGCCTGCCCCACAGTTTATGGGAGACGTACAGCTCCTTCGCCAATACCGAAGGTGGGCTGATTCTGCTGGGCGTGTCCGAACATGAAGACCATTCTTTGTATATCACCGGAGTAGATGATGCGCGGAACATGGCGCAGGATTTTTGGAACATGGTGCATGATCCATCGAAGGTCAGCGCCGTTGTGCTGAGCGACAACGACGTGGTGATTCGCCATACCTCGCAGGGAGATGTTATTTCCATCGACATTCCTCGTGCGGCGAGGGACTGTATTCCCGTGTACGTGGGCCAGAATCCGATGACGGGCTCATACCGGCGTAATGGCGATGGCGATTATCTGTGCGATGAGGAAACGGTTCGTGCCATGCTTCGGGACAGTGACCTGCTTCCCTTGGACAGAACGATTGTTGAAGGCATGGGTGCTGACGCGCTCAACGCGGATAGCGTCGCATCATATCGTCGGCAGTTCAAGAACAGACGGCCCGGCCATCCATGGGTCGGATTGTCTGATGAGGATTTCCTGCTTCGCATCGAAGCGTTGCGGCTTGATGGTTCTCAGGTGCGTCCCACACGAGCCGGATTGCTGATGTTCGGTGAGGCGTGGCGAATCACGTCCGAATTCCCCTACTATTTCCTGGACTATCGCGAGGTCATGGACGACCAGGAGCGGTGGAATGACCGATTCACGTCGGATGATGGCACTTGGTCGGGCAACTTGTACGATTTTTGGGGCAAGGTGGTCAATCGTCTGCGGTCGGCTGTTGCCCATCCGTTCCAGCTTGATGCCGATTTGCATAGGATTGATGACAATCTGATGGATAAGGCCGTTCGTGAGGCTGTCACCAACACGCTCGTTCATGCCGATTACTTCATTCGCCGGGGCACGGTGATCATTCAGTATTACGACAGAATCGTATTGTCGAATCCCGGCAGCCTGCGTCTTTCCTCCGAAGAGGTGATGCAAGGCGGCATTTCGGATACGCGGAATCCCACGTTGATGAAAATGTTCAATCTGATTGGCATCGGAGAAAAGGCGGGCAGTGGTTTTGACGTGATGCGTGAAGGCTGCCTGTTCGCAGGAACCGCCGCGCCGGAATTGGAAGTGTTCGACGATCCGGGGCGTGTGCAGCTTACGTTGTATCCGCGCAAGATCGCCGGAGATTCCATGATCGCCGGAGCTTCTGCTGTTCCCGGAGTCTCTGCAGATGGCGGGGGCCCTGTTGGTGCGGAGTCGCCGACAATGCGGAATTCGGAGCATGGCACTGGTACGGTCCATAGGATTGGCGCTCGCGGGGCTGACCGTTTGAACGACATGGTCGGCACATTCGGCAAGAACGTGGCCCTACCTGCCGATTTCGGCAATGCGATCAGGCCGCAAAGCCAGTTGGAGAAAATCACCTATGCGTTGACGGTCGGCGGACCGCAACCCACCTCGTATCTGGCTGTGGTGCTGGGGCTTGGCCTCACCCGTACCCGGGAGATATTGGCCTCACTGGTGAAAGACGGTGTTATTGAACCAATAGGCGTCGGACGCGGACGCAAGTACCGTCTTGCCGAGCATACCGGCTCATGACGGCGTTCCGGTTCTCTGGACTTGACCTGGATCGAGAGCCCAAACTCGTCTGGGGAAGTCCTAGCCAAGGAGGTTTCCAAGGTGAGACGGGGCGTGCAGGCGGGACGTGTGTCGCGTTACAGTGGACATGACATTTCGTGTGTTCGCATCGCATATCCAAAACATGACACGAGAACAATTTCGGGGAGCAGTATGAGCCAGAGTTTCGCGCCGTTTTACGACGTCAATCGCACGTATGAAGACAACTATCTGCAGGGGCCGTTCGGTGCGTTCGCCGAAGTGATGAAGGGCGATTCCGCTGCCGGCGCCTCCGCGCAGTCTGCACAGACCACCCAGTCGCAGTCGTCCGACCAGGCCGAGGAATTCCTCGGCTTCCGCGTGAACCTGCCGTTTGGCATTCCCGCCGGTCCGCTGCTGAACGAGCGGTTCACCACCGCCGCCTTCCGCATGGGTTTCGATTTGGCGGTGTACAAGACGGTCCGCTCCCGCGCGTGGGGTTGCAACGCCTTCCCGAACGTGCTCGCCGTGCATCCGAAGAACGCAGACGGGTCGCTGGTTCCCGGCAGCGCCGAACTGGATGAAGGCGTGCTTGCCGACACCCGATATGAGCTTCCGATTTCGATCTCCAACAGTTTCGGCGTGCCGTCGCGTGACCCCGACGAATGGCAGCCGGACATGAAGAAGGCGATCGCCGCCGCCGGCGACGGGCAGCTGCTCGTGCCCAGCTTCCAAGGTTCCCGCGTGGACGGCATGGACCGCAAGGCGTACATCGCCGACCATGTCACCACCGCGCATCTGGTTACGGAAACCGGAGCCGGACTGATGGAAATGAACACCAGCTGCCCCAACGAAGGTCACAATCGCCTGCTGTGCCACGACCCGCATCTGGTGGGGGAAATCACGGAAGCCGTGAAAAACGAAATCGGCGATCGCCCGCTCATCGTGAAACTCGCCTACATTCCCAACGACACCGACCTGGAAACCATGGTCAGGGAAACCGTCGGACATGGCACCGTGCAAGGCTTCTCCACCATCAACACGATTTCCGCGCGCCTGGTGGACGCGAACGGCAACCAGGCGCTGCCGGGAGTCGGACGTGACCGTTCCGGCGTGTGCGGCAACGCCATTCGTGGCGCCGGTCTCGACATGGTCGGCAGGCTCGCCGCCATCCGTGAAAAACTCGGCTTCGACTTCGCCATCGTGGGCGTGGGCGGCGTGATCCGTCCTGACGACTACAAGACGTACCGTGAGGCTGGCGCGAACGCCGTGATGAGCGCCACCGGAGCCATGTGGGATGCGAATCTCGCGCGCGAAATTAAGGAGACACTGCGCTGAATTCCGTTTTTCGCGAACATGCTACATGCCTTATGGCAAACTAAGCAGCAGTGTTTTTTGAGCTTGATCCAAAAGGGAATCGAAAGAGGTTGAGCGTGTCTGACAATAAGAACGACATTCTGCACGTCGAAGGCGGCAAGCCGCTGAACGGCACCATCAAGGTGCGCGGCGCGAAGAACTTCGTAAGCAAGGCCATGGTCGCCGCATTGCTGGCCCCGGGCACATCCGTGCTGAAGAACGTTCCGGAAATCCGCGACGTGCACGTGGTGTCCGACCTGCTGCGCCTGCACGGCGTGGACGTGACCGTGGACGGCGCGAACGGCGTGGTGACGATCGACGCCACCAACGTGCAACTCGCCGACGTGGCCGACGTGGACACGCTGTCCGGCTCGTCCCGCATTCCGATTCTGTTCTCCGGCCCGCTGCTGCACCGTCTGGGCGAGGCGTTCATTCCGGCGCTCGGCGGCTGCAACATCGGCGGTCGTCCGATTGACTTCCATCTGGAAACCCTGCGCAAGCTCGGCGCGAACGTGGACAAGGAACACAAGGACGGCATTCACATCACCGCTCCGAACGGTCTGCATGGCGCGAAGATCCACCTGCCGTACCCGTCCGTGGGCGCCACCGAGCAGACGCTGCTCGCCGCCGTGCTCGCCGAAGGCAAGACCGAGCTTTCCGGCGCCGCCATCGAACCTGAGATCATGGATTTGGTGAGCGTGCTGCAGAAGATGGGTGCCATCATCTCCGTGGACGTGGACCGCACGTTCCGCATCGAAGGCGTCAAGGAGCTCAAGGGCTACACGCACACGTCGTTGACCGACCGCATCGAGGCCGCCTCCTGGGCGTCCGCCGCGCTCGCCACACATGGCGACATCTTCGTCAAAGGTGCCACCCAGCCGGAAATGATGACTTTCCTGAACGTGTTCCGCAAAATCGGCGGCGAATTCGACATCACCGACAAGGGTATCCGTTTCTGGCATCCGGGCGGAGACCTGAAGCCGGTAGCCATCGAGACCGACGTGCACCCGGGCTTCATGACCGACTGGCAGCAGCCGCTCGTCGTGGCGCTGACCCAGGCCAACGGCCTTTCCATCGTGCATGAGACGGTGTATGAGAACCGTTTCGGTTTCACCAAGCCGCTGGTGCAGATGGGCGCCACGATTCAGCTGTACCGCGAATGCCTCGGTTCCCTGCCATGCCGCTTCCAACAGCGCAACTACAAGCATTCCGCGGTCATCTTCGGACCGACCCCGCTGACCGGCCGTGACATCGACGTGCCGGATCTGCGCGGCGGCTTCAGCCACCTGATCGCGGCGCTCGCCGCCAAGGGGCCGTCCAACGTGCAGGGCATCTCCCTGATCGACCGTGGCTACGCCGACTTCCGCGGCAAGTTGGAAGCCCTCGGAGCCGACTTCGACTGATTCGCTGCGATTGGTTCGATGAATCGGCTGCGGCTGATTTATTGCGATTGACCAGTCGCGCTGAACGCATACCACCTTTCACCGGTACTCGCCTTGCGCGGGTGCCGGTTTTGTTTTATCCGCGATTGCCGCCGCCGCAATCGCAAACATGCTTTCCGTGCCTTCCGCATCTTCCGCACATTCCCTTTTCTGCCTTATCGCCCGTCTTTTCTGCATCATTTGACGGCCAAATGATGCAGAAAACGATGGCATGAGGCAGTAAAAAGCAAGATAACGCGGAAAACATCGATGACGAACGTATCGGCGGCCGGTGGCACAATGGGAGCCATGGCATCCAAAGGAAAACCGTCGCCGCGCTCCGCAGTGAAGCCGCTGAGCGACGAACAAGTCGCAAAACTCGCGCAGAAGCATCATCTTGTAGACCCGACCCACGATTTCCCGACCGGTCCGCGCAAAGCCAACACCGCGGAAATCGAAGCGCAGAACCCCAAAGCCACGCATCGCCTGCTGACCGGCTGCGACGTGGTGCTGCGCAATCACAGCAAAGTGAAGGCCTGGGGCTTGGAACACGTGCCGGAAACCGGCCCGTTCATCACCGCCGCCACACACGTGACCATGTACGACGTGTTCGTGCCGATGGTCTCGCTGTTCCATCAGGGCCGCCGCCCGCGCTACATGGCCAAAGCGGAAATGGCCAAATGGCCGCTAATCGGCAAATGGTTCCAGCTGGTCGGCATGCAGCCGGTGCAACGACGTTCCGGCAAAGCCAAAGCCATCGAGGAAACATCCATCGAAATCCTCACTTCCGGCCGCCCGCTGACCGTATGGCCGGAAGGCACCGTGACGCGCGACCCGCAAAAATGGCCGATGAGCATGAAAAACGGCGTGGGCGTGATCGCCCTCGAATCCTCACGCCGACTCGGCTACCAGGTGCCGCTGTACTGTGCCGTGACCTGGGGCGCGGCCAGCATCAACCACTGGTGGCCGTGGCCGCGCAAGAACGTGGTGATGTGCTACGACGAAGCGCTCGACTACGCGGACCTGCTTGACGGCTGCGATTCCTGGGGAGACGAAGTGCCGACGGACCGCGCCGACGAACTGACCCGCCGCATCCGCGTGCGCATGACCGAAATCATGGCCGAAATCCGCGGCGAACAGGCACCTGACGGCTACTGGGACTACCGCACCATGAGTCGCGTGAAAGACTGATTTTCCCCCACACACCCGTTCCGGCGGCGAACAAAATACGCGTGCGACCGGAACACGCGGCCGGTGTGCGTAGCCGGCGGTAGCATAAGACAACGTCGATTGAAAGCGGCGGCCGATGTGGCATACGCTCGGCCGCAAAAAGCAATCCAAATAATCCAAGGAGCAAAATTCATGGCGAATGTGACGGTACTGGGCGCTGGCGCTTGGGGAACGGCCTTCGGTCAAGTGCTTGCCGACGCGGGCAACAACGTGACCATGTGGGCCATCGAACCGGAAATCGTGGAAGGTATTCGTGACCATCACCACAACGGTGTGCGCCTGCCCAGCGTGGAAACGCTGCCCAGCAACATGACCGCCACCGGAGACCGCGCCGAAGCCGTGGCCAACGCCGACATCGTCATCGTGGCCATCGCCGCGCAGTTCGCACGCGTCGCACTGGCCGAATTCAAGGGACTCATCCCCGAAACCGCGCTCGTGGCATCCCTGATGAAGGGCATCGAACGCACCACCGGCAAGCGCATGGACGAAGTCGTCATGGAAACGCTCGACCTTCCGGCGGAACGTTTCGCCGCCATTTCCGGACCGAACCTGAGCAGGCAGATCGCCGACCGCGAGCCGGCCGCGACCGTGGTTGGCTGCGCGGACATCGACAACGCGCGCAAAATCGCCACCGCCTGCACCACCGACTACTTCCGTGCGTTCGTGACGCGCGACGTGATCGGCTTGGAAATGTGCGGATCGCTGAAGAATGTGGTGGCGCTCGCCGTGGGCATGGCCCGTGGCGCAGGCTACGGCGAGAACACCGCGGCCATGATCGAAACCCGTGGCCTTGCCGAACTGACCGCGCTGGGCGAGGCGGCCGGAGCCGATCCGAAGACCTTCGCCGGACTTGCCGGCGTGGGCGACCTCATCGCCACCTGCGGTTCCCCGCTGAGCCGCAACTACACGTTCGGTTCCAACCTTGGCAAGGGCCTGAGCGTGGAAGAGGCCACCAAGGTGAGCAACGGCGTGGCCGAAGGCGTGCCGACCACCGACGCGGTGGTGGCGTTGGGCAAGCAGTACGGTGTGCCGACCCCGCTCGCCACGGCCATGAGCCACGTGCTGGACGACGGCATCTCCTGCGCGCAGATGCTGTCCGAACTGTTCGGCGAAGGCATCACCGAGGAGTAGCAGCCGGCTTGTATGCTGGATGCTTGGCAAAAATCCTGAAAAGTCATAAAAGTTAAGGAATAAAGGCTATAGATATGGCAAAAAAGCGCATTGTGGTGATGTACGGCGGCAAGGCCGACGAGCATTCGATCTCCTGCATCTCCGCTGCGAGTGCGCTGCGCGCGCTGGACACGGACAAGTTCGAAGCCATTCCGGTGGGCATCACCAAGGACGGCAAGTGGATCGTCAACGGTGAGAATCCGCTCGGATGGAGCCTGGACGAAGGCCTGCCGACCGTGGAGAAAACCCCAGGCGCCAAGGACGTGGTGCTTGAAGTGGCTCTCGGACAGGACGGCTTCTTCGCCCGCGAGGATGACGGTACGCTGACCCCGTTCGGCCATGTGGACGCGGTGTTCCCCGTGCTGCACGGGCCGTACGGCGAGGACGGCACCATCCAGGGTCTGTTCGAAATGATGGGCGTGCCGTACGTGGGGTGCGGCGTGCTCGCCTCCGCGGCCTGCATGGACAAGCATTACACGAAGGTGCTGCTTGCGGCCGCCGGCATTCCCGTCGCGCCCGGCATCACGCTCGACGCGCGTTCCTTCGACAAGGCTTCCGAATTCAAGGCCAACGCCGATGCGATCATGGCGCAGGTTAGCGAAGCCGGCTTGCAGTATCCGCTGTTCGTCAAGCCGTCCCGCGCCGGCTCCAGCTTCGGCGTGACCAAGGTGGAGCATGAGGGCGATGCGGCCGAACTCGCGGCCGCCGTGTACGAGGCGTCCCACCACGATTGGCGCATCCTCGTGGAACAGGGCATCGACGCGCGCGAAATCGAATGCGCGGTATTGTGCCCGAAGGCCGGCGAAGCGCCGCAGGCCAGCTGGCCGGGCGAAATCGTACTCGACAAGCGCGCCGAAGGCGACGACCAGTTCTACGACTTCGACAGCAAGTACATGGACGCCGCCGCAAGCCACGTGGAAGTGCCCGCCAATCTGCCGGAAGAGACGCTGAACCTTGTACGCGAAACCGCCAAGAAGGCGTTCGTCGCCGTGGACGGTGCCGGTCTGAGCCGCGTGGACACCTTCGTGACCAAGGACGGCAAGGTGATGGTCAACGAAATCAACACCATGCCGGGCTTCACGTCCATCTCCATGTACCCCAAGGCATGGGAGGCCACCGGCGTGCGCTACACCGACCTGATCACCATGCTCATCGAAGGCGTGCTGCGCTGAATCCTGAATCTCAGCCGAACTGAGCCGAAGCCGTGCCGTATTCCAAGCTGAAAAGCGCAAAGAAAGCAACACGAAGCAACACGAAAAAGGCCAGTTCATCGTAAGTTTGCCGAAGCGAAACGGGAATATTCCTAAAAATCGCTTCGGCTTTACTTATTCTTTGACACTACGTTAGGTAACGCCATTACGTTTCCATGTTGTCGATTCCAAGAACAACAAAACAACAAGGGAAACGAAAACGATGAACGCTTTGCGCAAGATCGCCGTCGGCTCGCTCGCCGCCGTGCTCGCATGCTCCATGGCCGCCTGCGGATCAGGCAACGCCAATTCCACCGATAGCGCCTCCAACACCGGTAAAACCGTGAAAGTGGACGAAAAGTCCGCAAAGGCCACTTCGATCTCCGATTTCGGCGGCATGGACGGCCTCGTGGCCGCTGCCGAAAAGGAAGGCGCGCTCAACGTGATCGCGCTTCCGCACGACTGGTCCAACTACGGTGACGTGATCAGCGGCTTCAAGAAGAAGTATCCGAAGATCAAGATCAACGAGCAGAACCCGAACGCCTCCTCCAAGGAGGAAGTGGACGCCGGCAAGACCAACAAGGGCACCGACGCCGCTCCGGACGTGTACGACCTCGGCCTGGCCGTGGCCTCCACCAGCACCGACAACTTCGCCTCGTACAAGGTGCAGGCCTGGGACAAGATCCCGGATTCCGTCAAGGATAAGGACGGCAAGTACTACGCCGACTACACCGGCATCATGTCCATCGGCTGGAACGCCGACAAGTACGGCGACATCAAGTCCATCAACGACCTGACCGACCCGAAGTTCGCCGGAACCGTGGCACTCAACGGCAAGCCGGCCGAAGCCGGTGCCGCGTTCAACGGCTACCTGATGATCAACCAGCTGGCCGGCGGCGACATCAAGAACCTGCAGCCGGGCCTCGACTTCTTCAAGAAACTCAAGGACTGCGGCAACCTCACCACCGTCGACGTGACCGACGGCACCATCGACTCCGGCCAGACCGGCGTGGTGATGGACTGGACCTACAACCAGGCCTCCTACCAGAAGAGCCTCAAGGCCAAGGGCGTGAACTGGAAGTTCAAGACCTTCAAGAACGCCCAGGTGGTCAGCTACTACAACCAGGCCATCAACGTGGACGCCCCGCACCCGGCCGCAGCCCGCCTGTGGGAGGAATACCTGTACAGCGCCGACGCCCAGAACGACTGGTTCAAGGGCGGCGCGAACCCGGTACTGCTCGACTCCATGAAGAAGGACGGCACCGTCGACCAGACCACCCTCAAGAACGCCATCACCATCGACGGCGATCCGGTGAGCTACACCAACGAGGATTCCACCCGCATCACCACATGGCTCCAGGACAACTGGGACAAGACCATCGGCAACTGACATGACCGCAGTGCTTACCTCAGGAGCTCACGCCAAGCGCGCGGGCTCCTCCGCCATCTCGTTTGCCGCGCATAGGCGGGAACTCGGCACCATCGCCGTGTCCATCCCGTTCTTCGCCTACACCGCGTGCTTCCTGCTCGCCCCGACGATCATCGTCATCGTGGGCGCCTTCCAATCCGCCGACGGCAGCTTCACCGTGGCGAACTTTAACAAACTTTTCGAAGCGAACACCATCGCCGCATTCGGCACGTCGATACTCGTATCGGTCGCATCCGCGGTCATCGGCGCCATCGTGGGCGCGCTCGCCAGCTACGCCCTCGTCATCGGCTCCAAGCCGAACGGCCTGCTGCGCCGCATGATTTCGGCCATCTCGTCGGTACTCGCCCAATTCGGCGGCGTGATGCTGGCGTTCGCGTTCATCGCCACCATCGGCATCAACGGCGTGGGCACCATGCTCATCAAACAGCTGACCGGCTACGTGGTGAATCCGAACTGGCTCAGCTCGCTGCCGGGCCTGATCACCATCTACTGCTACTTCCAGATTCCGCTGATGATCATCATCTTCCTGCCCGCGGTCGATTCCATCCGCCCGCAGTGGCGCGAAGCCACGGAAAGCCTCGGCGGCAACACCTTCCAATACTGGACGCGCGTGGCCGGTCCGATTCTGGCGCCGCGATTCATCTCCGCGTTCCTGCTGCTGTTCGCGTCTGCGTTCTCCGCATACGCCACGGCCGCCGCGCTGTTCTCCCAGCGTTCGATTCTCATGCCGCTGATGATCCAAGGCGCGATGCGCAACGAAATGGACCCGAATCAGCAAGGATTCGCGCAGGTGCTCGCCTTCGCCATGATCGTCGTCGTGGCGGTGGTCATGATGATCAGCCACGCCGTGGAAAAGAGGGCCGGACGATGGCAGTGAACGCAAATACGCAAACCGTAAGCGCGCAATCGCAGGAAAAGCAGAACATGCAGGAATCGCAAACCATGCCGCCGCAGCTGCGTGCGGCCAGACTCGGCAAGCAACGCATCGTCAAAACCATCATTCTCACGGTGACGCTGCTGTTTCTGTTCGTGCCGCTGGTGTCCATGTTCCTGTTCACCATCCGACACCCGTTGTCAGGAAAATGGAGCTTCGACCCGTGGATCGCCATCTTCACCGGCGACGGCAGCGCGCTCGGCGCCGACCTGAGCACCCTGTGGAGCGGCCTCGGCGCTTCGCTCGCGCTGTGCGTGGTGACCGTGCTGATCATGCTCGTGCTGCTCGTGCCCATCATGGTAATCGTGCACATCCGCTCGCGCAGACTGGAACGCGCCATCGAATGGGTGGCCACGCTGCCGCTGACCATTCCGGCCATCGTGCTGGTGGTTGGCCTGGGACCGATCTACCGCTGGCTGTCCGCCGACGTGCTGAGCACCAACCCGATCTGGCTGTGCTTCGCTTACGTGGTGCTGGTCATGCCGTTTGCCTTCCGCGCGCTTGCGGTGGGACTCAATTCCATCGACGTGAAGACGTTATGCGAGGCCTCACGGTCCCTCGGCGCTTCATGGCCGCGCGTATTCTTCCGCGTACTCATTCCGAACCTGTGGCAGTCGATCCTGTCCGCATCGTTCATCTCCATAGCCGTGGTGCTGGGCGAATACACCGTCGCCTCGCTGCTCGGCCGTATGAACCTACAGGTCGCGCTGTACCAGCTCGGCCAATCCAATTCGCAAATCTCCACCGCAATGTCGCTGCTGGCACTGCTATTCGGCGTGATTCTGCTGGTGGCTCTCGATCTGATTTCCGGCGCGATGCGTCGGAACAAGGAAGGTGACAACTCATGACTCTCGCCGAACAGAAGGCGGTGGTTGCCCATACCTCGGAAGCGTTCTCCGATACCGAACCCAACGTGGTGACCGAAGCGGCGAAGGCCGTGCTCAAGGATTCCGAAGCGCGCGGCGGCGGTGTGCAGATGCTTGGTGTAGACAAGATCTACCCCGGTTCGACCGTCAAGGCGTTGGACGATTTCAACCTGGAAATCAATCCGGGCGAAATGGTGGTGCTGCTGGGCGGCTCCGGCTGCGGCAAATCCACCGCGCTGCGCTCCCTGGCCGGACTGGAAGACATTCAGGCCGGACGCATCCTCGTCGGCGGCCAGGACGTGACCGGCGTGCCCGTCAACAAGCGTGACATGGCCATGGTGTTCCAGGCCTACTCGCTGTTCCCGCACATGACCGCGTTGCAGAACGTGGAATTCGGCCTTGAAATCCGAGGCGTGGACCGTGCGGAACGCCGCCGCCAGGCCATGGAGAAGCTGGAACTGGTCGGACTTGCCGACCAGGCGAAAAAGTACACGCAGCAGATGTCCGGCGGCCAGCAGCAGCGCGTGGCCCTGGCCCGTGCGCTGGCCGTGAACCCGCGTGTGCTGCTGCTCGACGAGCCGCTGTCCGCATTGGACGCCAAAGTGCGCGTGCAGCTGCGAGACGAAATCCGCCGCATCCAACTCGAAGCCGGCACCACCACCGTGTTCGTGACCCACGACCAGGAAGAAGCCCTTGCCGTGGCCGACCGCATCGGCGTGATGAACCACGGCCGCATCGAGCAGATTGCCGCCCCGCAGACGCTGTACCGCCGCCCCGACACGGAATACGTGGCCACCTTCATCGGCCTGACCAACCGTCTGCCGGGAATCGCCAACGGTGAGGAGGCCGTGGTGTTCGGCCAGCGCGTCCCGCTGCTGGACGGTTCCGCCACCGACGCCTCCACGGTGCTGGTACGCCCCGAGAACATGACGATCGAACTGACCAACGATGCCGATGCCGTCCACGGAGCCGGCGAACTTGGCCGCGTGGAGATGGTGCATTTCCTCGGCGCGCTGGCCCGCGTGGACGTGCGCGTAGCCTGCGCAGGCATGGGTGGCACGATTCGCGTCACCGTGCAGCTGCCGGCCAACGAGCTGCCCGCAGGACTTGCGATCGGAGCGCAGGTCGTGGTCGTGCCTCGGCCGATTCCGGCGCTCGCCGTCTGACGATTGGTTGCTGCGCGCGATTGTTGCGTACCGTCATTGCGTGCGATCGTCGTGCGTGATTATTGCGTACGGTTGCCTATCGCGTGAGCCGAGCCATTCGCAGGGCTGAGATTTCAAGCTGATATTCAGAGTACTGGTAGTACAGTGCTGAATATCAGCTTTTTTATTTGCTTGCCGTAAGTTCGTAAGGTGACCATGACGTTTCCGCAACAACCGCAACAGCCGCAGTACCCCCAGTATCCGCAGGGACCGGCACAGCAATATCCGCAATCGCAATTCCCGCCGCAGCCGCTGCAGTATTCGCAGCAGTTTCCGCAGCCGAATCGCAATCCGTTCTTCGAATGGCTTCAGCGGGCGAAACGCGACTTTTCGCGCATCGGCGCAAGCCTGTGCCTGATGGTGATCATCTGGTACGCGGGCGTCTTCCTGCTCAAAGGCGTGGTGCGCGCGGTCGCGGGCGGTGTAGGCGCCGGCGGCGATATGCCGAATTGGATGACGTTCCTCATTTCCGACGTGCCGCTGTATCTGATCGCCATGCCGGTCGCGGTGGCGCTCATGGGCAAATCGACCGTCATCGAAACCCGCAAATTCAACATGAAACCGGGCATGTTCTTCAAGCTGCTGCTCATGTGCCTGCCGATGATGTGGGTCGGCAGCATGGTCGGCAGTATGCTGTCGCTGGCGCTTTCCGACGGTGAAGCCACGAACCGCGTAGCCGATCTTGCCATGCAGACGAACATCTGGAATGTCGTGTTCTTGGTGATTCTTGGCCCGATTTTCGAAGAATGGATGTTCCGCAAGCAGCTCATCGACCACACTCGCAAATACGGAGAGAAAACGGCGATTCTGCTGTCCGGCCTTGCGTTCGGACTGTTCCACATGAACCTGTTCCAGTTCTTCTATGCGTTCCTGCTGGGAGTCATGTTCGGCTACATCTACATGCGCACCAGCAAACTGCGCTATTCGACGGCCATGCACATGATCATCAACTTCAACGGCGGCGTGCTCGCGCCGTGGATTCTGACGCGCGTCGACCTGGACCAGCTGGACAAGGTGTCTCAGGCCGCGGAAAACGGCAATGTGGCGGCGATGGAACAGTGGGCGTCGCAGAACGCCACCGGGCTGACCATCATGCTCGTCTATTTCCTGCTGTACGGCGCGGTGATCCTCGCCGGATTCGTGTTGTTGGTACGCAACTTCAGGAAGGCCGAATTCTACATCGCGCCGGAGGAGCTGCCGCGTGGGACCGGCGCCAGAACCGTGTACGGCAACGTCGGCATGATCACGTTCATCGTGGTCACGGTGCTGCTGACGGCGATCAGTCTGTTCCTATAGCCGCTACCGCCGCTATTCGCCGCTGCCGACCGCGCGGTGCTCAAGATAATCGGCATGCGCGATCGACTGCGCCACCGCATCCGCCATCGTGGACAGCAGCAAATCGTTTTTCGCAAACGCGTAAATCGTGCCGTCAATGCCGTACGGGGTGAAGCCGTTGAGCTTCACCACCGGCTTGTATTGCGGGTTGGCAAGCCCCACGGTCGCATGTTCCACGGTGCTGACGATGTCGGCCTTCATACGCTCCACATCCACGCCCGCCTTCGCGGTGAACGGCACCGACACCAGGCACTCGTTCGACGGGTCAAGCTTCTCCAGCGAGGCGGTGTTCAGAATGGAATTCGGAATGACCATTTCGTTGCCGTTGCGTTCGCGGACGATGGTCTGACGCCAGTTGATGTCTTTGACGGTGCCGGTGATGCCGGCCACCTTGACGTAATCGCCCGGCTGGATGACGCGGCCAAGCATAAGCCCGAAGCCGCCGATCACATTGGCGATCGTATCCTTCAAACCCAGCGAAACCGCAAGACCGCCGATGCCAAGAGCGGTGAATATCGTGGTCGGATTGATGCCGAACACTGGCTGCAGCAGCGTGCCGATGGCGAACACCCACACCACCGCGCGCATGATGTTGACGAAGATGGAGGCGTTCGGCACCTGCGATTTGTCGAGCACGCGGCGCACCACCTTGGTGAGCGCCTTGTCGATAAGCGCGGCGACGATGAGCACGACGGCGAGCAGGATGAGCTTGCTGTAGTTTTTGGCAAGCCAGTGCATGAGAATTTCAACTGGATCCATGGCTGCCTAGTCTACACAGGGGACGTTGCACAACGCTTGCGATTGACTGGATGATTCCTGATCCGCCGGCTGGCCGCAGCGGAGCATAATGGATTCCGTAGGATGCGTTGGCCAGCGAAAAGGGGTGCGACATGGGCAATGTCGTGGATTATGTGCGGCGCGAGTTTCATGGATTCGCGGAGCTGCCGTTCGGCGATGTCGATTCGCTGGTGCTGGCTGAGCTCTCATATATGCGGCTTTCCGGCTTGGTTCCGGCGTTCGGCGAGGCGAGGTCGGTGGCGACGGTGCCGATTCGAGAGCTGCTGCGTGCGGAAAGCTATGACGACATGTTCGTTTCGAATTCCTCCGATATAAACGAGTATCGGCTCGCGTTGCTGCGTGCCGTCTGCGAATCGCCGCGTTTCCGCGCGTTGCGTGTCGGCGAGTACGCGGAGCGTCTGAGCGAGCGCGAACAGCAGCAGTTCGCCGCGATGACGTTCGACGTGGGTTGCGGGCCCGTCGATTCGCTGTATGTAGCCTTCCGTGGCACCGATGGCACGCTTGTCGGATGGAAGGAGGATTTCAATATGGCGGTGCGTTGCCCGGTGCCGTCCCAGGAATCCGCGTATCGGTATGTGAACTCGATTCTGGACAGGTCGGAAGGTTTCCTTTCGTCGGGCGATTCGCCCGCGGTCATGCTCGGCGGGCATTCGAAAGGCGGCAATATGGCCGTGTATGCGGCCATGCGTATCGCGCACGATGACATCGAAGTGGCTGGCGAGCGCGCGCGGCGGCTCGGATTGCTGCCCTCATTGGGTGGGCCAGTGCGGGGTCGCAACAGACGGATCTCCCGCATCTTTTCCCATGACGGGCCGGGCCTTCCGAAATCGACGGTGCGCGGTCAGGCGTACCGTGCAATCGAATCGCGTATCCGCAAAACCGTGCCCGAATCGTCCGTCGTGGGCATGCTGCTGCAATCGAATGCGCCAGTGCGCATCGTCAAAGCGGATGCCATCGGCATCATGCAGCATATGGGAAACAGCTGGCAAGTGGCGGAAAATGGCGATTTCGAACAGGTGGACGAGCTGACGGCCGGCGCGCAGCTCATCAAACGAACCCTCGACGGGTGGCTTGATACCGTAAGCCAGGAGCAGCGCGAGCGCGCCATCGACCAGATCTACGGGATCTTCGCGGCGGCGGGATACGGCAATATCGCCGATTTGGTGGAGCATTGGACGGATTCGCTGCCGAAGATTGTGGAGGCGGCGCGCAATACCGATCGGGAGACGCGCGGACTCATCAGGGCGGTGATCAAGGCGATTCCGGTCAGCGCGGCGAAGGCGGTGCGCGAGGGCTGAAGCGGGTTGAGTGCCGAGGCGGGCTGAAGCGCGTGCCGAGGCGGGGCTATGGGCGGATGCAACGGCTGGTCGGGATGGTTGCCGAGCCGCATTTCGGCCGATTCATGTGTCACGATCCTCGAAAAGGCGTGAAAAATGGAATTGTGACACATAAGTGCCGCACAAGTGACACACGAGTGCCGCGCAAGTGACACATAAGAAGGGCAATGGAGGGCATCGGGGCGCTGATGATCCGGATGCATCCCCGTTCGCTGACGTAGGATGGTGCGGTGCGGACGCATAATTGTGGAAGCATAATGGAATGCGGAATGTCGACGGCTGCGAAAGGGGTGTGCAATGGGCAACATCATCGATTACGCGCGTACGGAGACGCGCGATTTCGGCGAGCTTCCCTTCCGTGAGGCCGACGCGCTCGTGCTCGCGCAGCTTTCGTACGACGACGTGCCGGAATGCGTGCCGCGGCTTGACGACATCGAATCGCGATATGGCACGTTGCATGACCGTGTGAAGCAATTCGACCCGCGCCATCCCATACGCTCCGTGCGGATGCTGCGGAAACCTCCATTCGACGGTGTGACGATCGCGCGCGCCGACGACGAGCTGCACCATGGAAGCGCGGTGCCCGACCATAATGTCGAGAACGTGGGCTTGGTCGATCCGCAGGTGACGCACGATTTCTACCATGCCATCGCCGCGAATCCGCGTTTTTCCGGCATTGAGATGGGCGCTTTTCTCGAGCAGTTCGACGGCGATGAGCAGACGCAGTTCGCCGCCGCGACCTATCGCCTGCCGTCCGGCATGCTGGTTGTGGCGTTCCGCGGTACCGACGATTCGCTCGTGGGTTGGAAAGAGGACTTCAACATGGCCTTCCAATACCCGGTGCCGGCGCAGGTGACCGCCGCCGACTATCTCGCCAGGGTGGCCGAGTTGTGGAAGGATGTTCCGATCGTGCTCACCGGCCATTCCAAAGGCGGCAATCTGGCCGTTTATGCGGCGATGAACGCTGAGGACGGGGTGAAGGACCGCATCGAACGCATCTATTCGTTGGATGGGCCGGGCTTCCCTGAGGCGGTGGTGAATAGCTTCGAATATGCGAGCGTGAGCGATCGAATCGTCAAAATCGTGCCGGACTCATCGGTAGTGGGCATGGTGCTGGAAACTCCCGAACGCTGCATCGTGGTGAAATCCGACGTGGAAGGAATAATGCAGCATTTCGTGTTCTCCTGGCAGATGCACGGCGGTGAATTCGACAAAGTCGAGGATGTGGCCAGCAGTTCGGTGACCTTCAACAAAGCGCTGAACAAGTGGCTTGCCAACCTGTCCAAGGAGCAGCGCGAGCGTGCGGTGGACGCGTTGTTTGCCGTGCTCGAAGCGTCCGGTGCGGGCAGTATTTCCGCCATGATGGCGGCCGGGCCGAAAGTCATTCCCGAAATGCTTGGCACGTACGTTGGGTTGAGCGGTGAGGATCGACGCAATCTCAACCAGGCGCTGGCGATTATGTTGCAGGCCGCTCTTGCCCGCAATCCGAAAGTGCGGCGCAAGTAGACGTAGCGCGGAGGTCGTGACGCAGTGGTGTGCGGTGAAGCGTTGCGGTGGGTGGCAATCGCTATTAATGCGACATGCTGTGCAGTTTGTTCTAGACAACTTGTATAGTAATTCGCGTTGCGCTTTTAAATCGACGGTACAAAATAGGGGGAGCCATGCCACGTCCACGCCGGGATTCGGAGATCCTGCCAGCCAAGGAACGTCTCGAAAACGCGTTCTGGGAACTGCTATCCGAACGTGAATATCGTAAAATCACCGTCACCGACATCGTACGTACGGCGGATGTGAATCGTAATTCCTTCTACTACCATTTCACGGGCTTGCCGGAACTTGCCGATTCCGCCATTCTGCACGCCGTGGAAAACACACCGCTTCCCAGCGCGCCCAACGCGAATTTCAATCCCGACAACGAATGGCGCAAGCATGTCACCGCGCTGCTACGCGAGCCCGAACAGCGTCGGCGTCTTGACCGGCTCGCGCTGCTCGCCGGACCGCACAGCTCGCCGGAACTCGTCGAATCCCTGCAGGACTTCGGCAGGCTCACGTTGATCTCCGTGCTGGGGCTTGACGCCGACCACCTCGACCTTAAAACCGATCTCATGCTCGACTTCACCGTAGGGGGTATGCTGGCGGTATTGCGCCGTTGGCCGAAACTCCACGAGCAGCTGCCGATGGACGCCGTGTTCAACGAGGACTTGGCGGTGTTGGCCACGGGCATGTTCATGTCCATGTCCAAAACCGACATGCTGGGCTATTGGAAGCGTATCTTCAGCAGTGGTTTCGTGCCCGGGCAGGCGTCTCACGACGACCAAGCCCCGCAATCCGCCGCACAGTGAGCCATACGCCACACTGCGTGACTTTTCGGTGGTAGAAACGTCTGTAGCGGCGCTCTTTCAGGGTGCGTCAGACGTATGCAACAGCACGACAGGGAGGTTGTTCCATGATCAACGAAGCCTACAAGGCCATGCTCGGCGGAAAATCCGTAATCCGCGAGCTGAGCGAATACGCGACCGCGCGTGGCGCCGAAATCGGCTACGAGAACGTGTTCGACTATTCGCTGGGCAACCCGAGCGTGCCGTGCCCGCAGGACTATACCGACGCCGTGATCGACATGTATAAAACGGCCGAACCGGTGGCGTTGCACGGCTATTCTCCGTCCTTGGGCATTCCGTCGGTGCGCAAGGCGATCGCCGAAAGCCTCAACCGCCGCTTCGACATGGACTACACCGCCGACTACATCTTCCCGACCACGGGTGCGGCCGGCGCATTGGCGCATGCGCTGCGCGTGGTGACCAAGCCGGGCGACGAAGTGATCACCTTCGCCCCGTACTTCCCGGAATACCAGCCGTACGTGAACGGCACCGGCGCGCACCTGACCGTGGTGCCCGCGGACACTGAGAACTTCCAGATCAACTTCGACGCGTTCGAGAAGGCGCTGAACCCGGGAACCGCGGCCGTGCTCATCAACACCCCGAACAATCCGTCCGGCGCGGTCTATTCCGCCGAAACGCTGACCCGCCTGGCCGAGGTGCTCAACGCCAAGCAGACTGAATACGGCCACGACATCTTCCTGATCGCCGACGAGCCGTACCGCGAGATCGTGTTCGACGGCGGCGGGCAGCCGTATCCGAGCAGGTTCTACGACAACACGCTTTCGTGCTACTCGTACTCCAAGTCGCTGTCACTGCCGGGCGAGCGCATCGGCTACGTGGCCGTGAATCCGCGTGCCACCGACGCCGAGCTCATCGTGCCGATGTGCGGCCAGATCAGCCGTGGCACCGGCCACAACTGCCCGTCCTCCACCGCGCAGCTGGCCGTGGCCAAGGTGGTTGACGAGACAAGCGACCTGTCCGTCTACGAAACCAACATGAACCTGCTGTATGACGCGCTGACCCGTCTGGGCTTCGACGTGGTGCGCCCCGGCGGCACGTTCTACATCTTCCCGAAGGCGCTTGAGGAGGATGCGAACGCGTTCTGCATGAAGGCCAAGGATTACGACCTGATTCTCGTGCCGTCCGACAGCTTCGGCGTGCCCGGCTACTTCCGCATGGCCTACTGCATCGACACGGAGAAGGTGGAGCGTTCCATCGCGGCGCTTGAGAAATTCGTGCACGAGGTGTACGGCCGCTGAGCCGCTCGCGTATTTCGCCTATATTCCGCTTATAGATGGCGGATTCGCTCTCGTGCCTGATGCCATCTCGCTTATGGATGGCGGATGATGCGAGGAAAAGCCGGTTGGAGGGTATGGATATTGCCCCCTAACCGACTTTTTGCTGTAGGACCCCGCCATCTATAAGCGAGATACCGTGGGGCGATTTGGAAAATCCGCCATCTATAAGCGAGATAGTGCAGGATTGTGGGGCGGCAAGCCGACTGTCTGACGGGACCGTGTGCGTTGATACAGGTTCGCCCGGAGCTGGTGGGGTCCAGCTCCGGGCGAAGTCTGTTATGGGGAAGGAAGGAATCTGAATCGGTTAATGCGTGAATCCGTCAGTGGGTGGCGATCTCGTCGATCTTGGTGACGTGGCCGCCGAACTGGGCGCGCATGGTGGACACGACGCGCAGGATGTCGTCGGCGCCGCCGCGCGAGGTCTGACGTGCGTACAGTGCGGCCGCGGTGGCCGGGGTCGGCACGCCGAGTTCGAGAGCCGCCTCGATCATCCACTTCGCCTCGCCGGACTCGTTGGCGACCGGCGGCATGGACTTGAGCGTCGGGTCGGACTTGAAGGCGATGGCCAGCAGGTCGAGCAGCCAGGACTGCACCACGGAACCGTCCCTCCAGGAGCTCATCACGGCCGCCGGATCCTCAACGAGATCGGACTTCACCATGGTGGCGAAGCCTTCGCCGAAGGCCTGCATCATGCCGTATTCGATGCCGTTGTGCACCATCTTGGCGAAGTGGCCGCCGCCCACCGGGCCGGCCAGCACCAGTCCGGAATCGCCTTCCGGCTTAAGTGCCTCGAAAATCGGGCGCGCGCTCTCGAAGTCCCCCTGGCTGCCGCCAACCATAAGCGCGTAGCCGCGGTCGATGCCCCACACGCCGCCGGAGACGCCGCAATCCATGAAATGGATGCCCTTCGGCTCCAGTTCGGCCGCGTGGCGTGCGTCGTCGGTGTAACGGGAGTTGCCGCCGTCGATGATCATATCGCCCGGCTGAAGAAGCTCGGCAAGCTCGTTGATGGTGCTGTCGGTCGCTTCACCGGCCGGCACCATGACCCACACCAGACGCGGGGCCTTCAGCGCGGCCACCAGTTCCTTCAGGCTTGCCACGGTGCGGTCCGACTCGGGGGAGTGGTCGTAGCCGACCACCTCATGCCCTGCCGCCGCGATGCGCTTCGCCATGTTGCCGCCCATACGTCCCAGGCCGATCATTCCCAACTGCATGATGTGCTTCTTTCTCTAAAAATGGTTGAAAAGTTTTTGCGATTTTGAATAAGGATTGATGCCGCCCGTTGGCTTCCCGCGCCTTCCGCAACGCAGAAAAGAAGGTTGCGGCAAGCTTTGCGGGCGGCAAGTTTTGGTTATGTTTTGGGTTATGTGAGTGTGGTTGCGATTGCTGCGTTCAGTGCGTCAAAGCACCAGCGAGAGCAGCATCACGCAGCCCAGACCGACCACCGACAGAATGGTTTCCATCAGCGACCAGGTCTTCAGCGTCTGGCCCACGCTCATGCCGAAGTATTCCTTGACCAGCCAGAAGCCGGCGTCGTTGAGGTGGGAGAAGAACACGGAGCCTGCGCCGATGGCCAGCACCAGCAGTGCCAGATGAGTCGGGCTCATACCGGCGGCGAGCGGCACCATGATGCCGGAAGCGGTGACGGTCGCCACGGTTGCCGAACCGGTGGCGAGACGGATGAGCACGGCCACCAGCCAGCCTGCGATCAGCGGGTTCATGGCGGATTCGGTGATGGAGTTGGCGATCACGTCGCCGATGCCGGAGTCGACCAGCGTCTGCTTGAAGCCGCCGCCTGCGGCGACGATCAGGATGATGCCGGCCACGGAGCCGAAGGACTGTCCGACCATGCCGTTGACGGCGTCACGGGAGAACTTCTGCATGTAGCCAAGGGCGACCATGGCGAAGACGGTGGTGATGAGCAGTGCCACGAGCGGGGTGCCGAGGAACGCGATCACACGGCCCCAGGCGGTGGTGTTCTGACCGGTCAGATCCACGATGGACGCGGCGAGCATCAGCACGACCGGCAGCAGGATCACGGACAGGGCGGTGCCGAAGGACGGGCGGTTTTCCGCGGACTTCGGAGCTTCGGCCTCAGCCTCGTTCTCCGGAGCGGCGATCGGAACCCACTCGGCGGCGAGCCTGCCGAACAGCGGGCCGGAGATGATGACGGTCGGGATGGCCACGATCAGGCCGAGGGCCAGGGTGATGCCGAGGTTCGCGTTCAGCGCGCCGATGGCGGTCAGCGGACCGGGGTGCGGCGGCACGAAGGCGTGCAGCGTGGACAGGCCGGCGAGGGCCGGGATGCCGAGCAGCACCACAGGGGACTTGGAACGACGGGCGGCGAACAGCACCACCGGGATGAGGATGACCACGCCGACCTCGAAGAACATCGGGATGCCCACGATGAACGCGATCAGTGCCATGGCCCACGGCAGACGCTGCAACGGTGTCTTGGCCATGATGGTGTCGACGATGGTGTCCGCACCGCCCGACTTGAACAGGATGGTGCCGATGATCGAGCCGAACGCGATAAGCAGGCCCACGTTGGAAATCGTGCCGCCGACGCCGGAAGTGAAGCTATCGAACGCCTTGTCGAACGGCACGCCCGCGCACACGGCCATGACGAATGAGCCGGCGAGCAGGGACAGGAACGGATGCACCTTGCATGCCGCGATGAGAAGAACGATGACGGCGATGCCGATGATCGCCGCTGCGATGAGATTCATGAATCCTCCTTGACTCGTTGAATTTCTCTTTCGATTTTTAGTTATGTGCGATTATTTTGCGCTGTGTTGCGGCTTGCGCCGTTCACTCGGCTTGCTGCGATTGCGCGGCCACCTTCGCCGCGTATTCGTTCACTGCGGCGACGGCACGTTCGACCATTTCCTCGACGCTGCCTTCGATGGAGACTTCCACGCCGTTCTCGTCTGGCTGGAGCGGCTCAAGAATGGCGAACTGGCTCGGCAGCAGTGCCGGCGGCATGAAGTGGCCCTTGCGCTCGTTGAGACGCTGCTGGATGAGTTCCTGCGAGCCGGTCAGATGCACGAAGAAGGTGGGAACGTTCTGGGCGAGCACCTCACGGTAGCTGCGCTTCAGGGCGGAGCTGGAGACCACGGTGTTCTCGTCCAGCGCCTCGCGAGCCACCATCCAGGTGTTGATGACCTTGAGCCACGGCCAACGGTCCTCGTCTGTCAGCGGAATGCCTGCGCTCATCTTGTCGATGTTGGCCTGCGGATGGAAGTCGTCGCCCTCCGCGTACACGTATCCGAGACGTTCGTGAATGGCTTCTGCCACGGTGGATTTGCCGCATCCTGCAACACCCATCACCACTACGTGAATGCTCATGTTGTCCTCCTTGAACTCTGCTGTATTGCCAGTGCCACTTCGCATCGGCAATGACATCAATATAGCTATGAAAGGTAGTACTAGTCAAGTTAAAAGTACTACGAATAAAAATAATCATGCGACTTGCTATGCTGTAGGTAGTACAAATCGGCGGCAAATCGCGCGAATCGTGCGGGGGTAATTATTCGGACGTCACGCGAACGGCAATCGTATACGGCGTGTCGCAAAAACCTGAAAAAAGATTTGCACGCACAACGAGAGGAATTGTGGATGGCAGGAAACGAAAACGGCGGCGAACTGCTGCAGGATGCAGTGTGCCGCACGCTGGCCATCGAAATGCTGGACGGCAAATGGCCGGCCGGTGAAAGCTTGACGTTGGAAGACGTGCAGAACCGTTTCGGCATCTCCCGTACCGTGGCGCGCGAAGTCGCCAAAACGTTGGAATCCATGGGTGCGGTGACGGTGCGCCGACGCGTCGGATTGGTGGCGCGGCCGTTCTCCGACTGGCAGGCGCTCAACCATCAGGTCATCGAATGGCGACTCCACTCCACGCAGCGCGAGCGGCAGCTGTCGTCATTGACCGAATTGCGATTGGCGGTCGAACCGGCTGCGGCGGCCTCGGCGGCGCGCCTCGCCTCCATCGACGTCAAGGCGAAATTCCCCGTCTACGCGGCGCAGATGCGCCAAATCGCCGAATCAAACGAAGAGGGGGCTGTCGGCCTGACCAAATTCCACGATCTGGACGTGGAATTCCATACTTTGATACTGCGCGAAAGCGGCAACGAACTGTTCGCCGCGCTTGCCGACACCATCGCCACCGTGCTGCGCGGCCGTGTGGAACTCGGCAAATACCCGATGAAGCCGAAGCCGGCCGCGCTCGACGCGCACGATGCGGTCGCCGACGCGATAGCGAAGGGCGATCCGGAACGTGCGCGCAAGGCCATGTTCGACATCGTCGACGAAGTGGCCCGCGCGCTCAACTTCTTCTAAAACCAATCGCTACCGGCGTCGAACCGCCGGATTCGCGGTCAAATCACAGGTTCGCGTCGACCGTCTGACGCAGGTCGTCAACGATTTCGCCCAAAGTCTCGCTGAACACCGCCTGATCGGCGTACATCGAATCGAACAGCGTATCGATGTTTTTGCGGAAATCCTTCGGCAGAATGGCGCAGTCGCGTTCGGCGAGCTTGTCGAGACGCTTCTCGCCGGGATGCGTGCGGCGGTTCAGCGCGAATAGCACATCGAAATACGATTCCATGAACGCGGCCATGCGATGGTTGACCGCGATTTTGTCGCCTCGGCTCGCGGCCTTGCGGATCTGTGCGTCGTACGACGGCAGGTTGCCGGTAAGCAGACGCATGTTGCGATTGATGATGTTGCGGCGCAGTTCCTCGGGGAACGGCACGTCGAACCGCTGTCGGGTCGCGGCGTACTGGCCGTCGCGGTCGAACAGCACCTTGCTGGTGAGCATGTTGTGCCACATGCACGTCGTATAGCCGTTGCTGGCCTGGAACCGTTCCACCACGTCGGCGACATTGGCTGCGAACTGGTCCAGATCGCGGTACAGCACGTCGATATTGGTGCCGTCGTTCAGCGTGCAGTCGTCTTCGGTCTCCCAAAAATCGTTGTCGATTTCCATATGGCTGCAATAGTTGCGCAGCAGCCTGCGGCGGCGTTCGGCAGACACGGGTGCGGTGACGTACACGTAGACGTCGTAATCGGATTTTTCATCGTTGTCGCCGGTGGCGCGTGACCCACCCAACGTGATGGCCTCGACTTCCGGCCATGCGGACACTGCTTCGACCAGTTCATTTGCCAATGACATCGTTTACCTCTCTCTGCGTCATTGCTGGAGCGGCGCTACGTTGCGCCACGGTGTGCAAACGATGCCAGTATAACATACCAGATGGTAACTGTCGAAGTTGTGCCGGCCTACGCGGTTTCCCGCAGGCCGGCGCAGCGCATTCCGCCGAACGACGATTGTCAGGCGGAATGCTATCGAGCGATCGCTGTCGAGCGGAACGCTGTCGGACGGCAGCTGTCAGTCGACGGTTGCGGCTTCCGTCGAACCCTTGGTCGGATCCTTCTGCAGAAGCAGGAAGACGAGCGCGACGGCCAGCAGAATGGCTATCGACAGCACGCCGATCGACGCGTTGCCAGTCAGCGACGTCGTGGTAGCGACGAGGAACGTGCCGATAATCGACGCCGTCTTGCCGAAGATATCGTAGAAGCCGTAGTACTCGTTGGCATGGTCCTTCGGAATGATCTTGCCGTAATACGAGCGGGACAGCGCCTGGATGCCACCTTGGAACATGCCGACCAGAATCGCCAGAATCCAGAATTCAAGTGCGGCGCGCAGGAAGAACGCGGCGAAGAAGACGATGCACATGTACGCCACCACGGCGGCGGTGATCATGGTTTTCGAGCCGAACCGGCCTGCCAGCTTGCCGTAGATGATGGAGCAGGGGAACGCCACGAACTGCGTGACGAGCAGCGCCACGACCAGCTGCGTGGAGTCGATGCCCAGCTGCGTGCCATACGACGTGCTCATGGAAATGACGGTGTTGACGGCGTCGATGTAGAAGAAGAACGCGATCATGAACATCCACAGCGGCTTGTTCTTGCGGATGGCGCGGAACGTGGAGCCGAGCTCGGCGAACGTGCCGCGGATGGCCTCGCCTGCCTGCCCCGCGGTGGCGCGGTAATGCACCTGCTTATAGCTGGTGAGCAGCGGAATGGTGAACGCCACCCACCACAGCGCGGTGATGACGAACGAGGCGCGCGTGCAGGCTGTGGTCGACCAGCCGAACAGCGCGGGGCCTCCGAAAATCAGCGCGATGCAGACGATGAACGGCACGGTCGAACCGATATAGCCCCATGCGTAGCCGTGTGAGGAAATGCGGTCCATCCGTTCGTTCGAAGTCGTGTCCACCAGCATGGAGTCGTAGAACGTAAGCGAACCATTAAGGCCGATGGTGGCCAGCACGTACACGATGATGAACGCGAGCCAACCAAGCGGCATCGCCATCGCGCAGCACATGACCACGCCCGTCAGGAAGAAGCCGGTGAAGAAGCGGATCTTCATGCCCTGCACGTCGGCGATGGAGCCGAGCAGCGGCATAAGCACGGCGATGACGAGCGATGCGATGGTCTGCGCGTAGCCCCACGTCGACACGATGTTCGTCTCGCCGGCCGCCTTGAGCAGCGAATTCGCGTAGATCGGCACGACGGCGGTGGACAGCAGCACGAACGCGGAATTGCCGACGTCGTAGACGATCCACTTCTTCTCGCGTGGCGTCATCATATGCTTGGATTGCTGGCTGGATTTTTGGTTGGATTGCTGCGGCTGCTGGGCCTGCGCGTTCTGCTGGGACGGCTGGGTCTGCGGCTCGGCTGTGTCGGTCAATGTTGACTCTTTTCGGCTAAATGTCAATCTTATGGCTCATCTTATTCCATTACTTCATCGTACGGGCGTGGCGGGTGGTAACAGACCATTCGACATGAACAGCGCATGAACAAGCATGTTCTGCCCGTACGGGCCGCATACGCGTGCTGTCGAGACATGGCAAAAACGGCGGAATATGGGGAATGCAAGCCGATTTTCGTCCACAAGTTTGCGATTGGCCGGGGCTGGTTGTATAGTTGAGAAGTTGTGTGTTCTGCCATGCACTTCGTTGTGTGGTGTCGAACGCGCAGACTTGCAAGTCAATAGTAATTATAGGGAGTCCATTATGGCAGCTCGTTGCGCAGTGTGCGGCAAGGGACCGCAGACCGGTTTCACCGTTTCGCACTCACATATTCGCAATAAGCGCACCTTCCGCCCGAACCTGCAGCCGGTTCGCACCACCATCGACGGCGAGAACGTTCGCGTTCGCGTTTGCGTGAAGTGCATCAAGGCTGGCAAGGTCCAGCGCGTTGAAGCGTGAATCGCGAAATAACAGCTTGAAACCCCGGTAAGCCGAATGGCCGCCGGGGTTTTGCTTTATCTGGCCGTCCACAAGCCGTGTTGCGGCGAATGGCGCCGCCACGAATAATGGGGAATTCAGCCCGCCGCACAATCATCCGGTCGTGCCACAATGGAGTGTTATGAGCACCACATGGCAAACCCCGATTTCCTCGTTCGAAACGAACCGCCGCAGAGTCGGCGCGCTGAAATCGCTGGGCGTGGTGTCCGTGGGCGACGCGCTGACCTACTATCCGTTCCGCGTCACCGACCCGGTTCCGGCACGCGCCCTGCGCGAAGCGAAAATCGGGGAGAACATGGCCTTCGCCGCGCACGTGCGTGGCGTGCGCGTCTTTCCGATGGCCCGTCGCGGATTCCGGCTGATCGCCGACGTTGATGACGGCGATTTCGCGCGCAGCCGGCACATGGACGCTTCCATGGCGTCTCTCGTGTTCTTCTCCTATCGCAAGTCGTACGTCGATTGGATCCAACGCAAACTGCACGAAGGCGCGTTGCTGGTGGTCGCGGGCGAGCCAAGCGTATACAACGACCGTCTGCAATTCACCCATCCCGACATACTGACGGTCGATCCAGCCGGCGAGCAATTGCGCAGCCGCTCATCTGAGGAAGCCGCCGAATGGGATGACGGCTTCGGCACGGAACAACCGGCGGTCGTCCCGCAATCGCCGACCATGCCGAATCTCAAATACGATGCGGCTTCCGTACCGGAGGCGATGCGCCACGTATGCCGCCCACGTCCCGTCTACCACGCGAACTCGCGCATCTCCAGCGAACACATCCACGAGTCGATCGAAAAATGCATGGACCGGCTGTGCGGTGACGAATACGCTGCGGCACAGGCAGCCCGTGCATTGCATGGCGCCGATGCCAGCGACGCGCAACATGGGGAATTCGACGCGCCGCAAGCCGACCGGCAGGCACGGACGGAAGCGCTTGCCGCCGCCATCCCCGACATCATGCCGGAAGCGTTTCGTATGGAACATGGGCTGATGCACCGAGCCGAAGCGTTCATGGCGATTCACGATCCGCAAAACCGCGACGGTTTCAACAAGGCGTTGCGTACACTGCGCTACGAGGAAGCGCTCATCTGCCAAACCGCGCTGGTGCAGTCTCGTGATTCGTCGCGTAAGGCCACGGCCACAGCCTGCGCCGACACGCGGCTGAAAGACGATTTCGTCGAGTCGCTGCCGTTCTCGCTGACGGACGGGCAACAGCAGGTGATCGCCGATATTTCCGACGATATGGCACGTGATTACCCCATGCAACGCCTGCTGCAGGGCGAGGTCGGCTCCGGCAAAACCGTGGTCGCGGTGGCGGCTATGATGCAGGCCGTCGGCTCCGGCAAACAAGCGGTGCTCGTCGCGCCGACGCAAGTGTTGGCGGAACAACATTACAGCAGCATCCGCGGCATGGTGGATCGGATGTGTGGTACCGGCGAAGAGGCTGACGAAAACGCGAAATCAGGGGAATCGCAGACAAAATCAACGCACCATGCGGTTGTGGATGAAAGTGGACAAGTCACGTCGGGAAACGCGCCGGAACCGCAAAACGGTGGACAATCGGATGGCGGCCAGGTGGAGAAACTGCTGGACGGCCAATCGAACAGCCTGCCGGACATTCCCGTGCTGCTGCTCACCGGCGGCATGAAACTCGCCGCCCGCCGACGCGTCCTCGCGCAAGCGGCCTCCGGCAAACCATGCATCGTGGTGGCCACGCACGCCGCGTTCTCCAAAACCTTCCAAGCGCCCAACCTCGCGCTGGCGGTCATCGACGAACAGCACCGTTTCGGCGTGGAGCAGCGCGAATCGCTGAACGCCAAAGGCTCCACGGCACCGCATCTGCTGGTCATGACGGCCACGCCGATCCCGCGCACCGCGGCCATGACCTGGTTCGGCGACCTCGACATCTCCTGGCTCACCGAACTGCCCGGCGGCCGCAAGCCGATCCGCACATTCGTCGTGCCCGAAGCGAACGGCCCGCTGATGGCGGAAATGTTCGGTCTGATTCGCAAGCGTATCGACGCGGGGGAACGTGCCTACGTGGTCTGCCCGCGCATCGACGCCGACGCGAAGGATGCCGACGATGCGGGCGGTTCAGGCGATGCGGAAGTCGGTTACGCATTCGACGCCACATACGATTTGGGCGAGGATGACGAACAGCGCGAACAGCGGCCGCCGTTGCATTCCGTCGCGGAAATCGCGGAACGCTTGCGATCGCTGCCGCAATTCGCCGGCATCCGTATCGCCACGCTGACCGGTCGCGACGATGACAAGACGAAATCGCAGATTATGGCCGATTTCGAAGCGGGCGTGACGCCGATTCTGGTGGCCACCACCGTCATCGAAGTGGGCGTGGACGTGGCGCAGGCCAGCTGCATGGTGATTTTCGATGCCGACCGGTATGGCCTGTCCCAGTTGCACCAGCTGCGTGGACGCGTGGGCCGTGGAGGCACCGAATCGGGCGCGTTCCTTATTTCACGTGCGCCGGAAGGCAGCGATGCGGCCAAACGCCTTGACGTGATTGCCGGCACGTTGGACGGCGCGGAAATCGCACAGGCCGACCTTGAATTCCGCGGCGCGGGCGACGTGCTGGGCGACGCGCAATCCGGCGGCAAATCCGGACTGAAACTGCTGCGCGTGGTCAAAGACGTGAAGATCATCGAGGAAGCCAGAGCGGAAGCCGCGAAACTGGTGGCCGAAGACCCCACGTTGCAAGGGTACGTGCAGCTTGCCGGCGCGGTGCTCGACTTCACGCGCGGCAACGAGACGTTCCTGACCAGCAACTAGGCTCGATGGTTATGCGCGTAATTTCAGGACGATTCAAAGGCATGGCGTTGACCACGCCGAAGCCGGGCACCAGGCCAACCACCGACCGTACCAAGGAAGCGATTTTCTCGCACCTCGATTCGTGGGGCGTGCTGGATGACGCACGCGTGCTCGACCTGTTCGCCGGAACCGGCGCGTTGGGCATCGAAGCGCTGAGCCGTGGCGCGCGCGAACTGGTGGCGGTGGAATCGGCCGCACCGGCCGCCGCGCTGATCGCAAAGACGTTGACGGCGTTGAAGCACAACCGTTCCTGGGAGCCGGGCATGAGCGCCCGCGTGGTCAAGGCGCGTGCGGAAAAGTACGCGGCGGCCGCATCGGCGATTGCACCATTCGGCGTGATCTTCATCGACCCGCCGTACGCGTTCGAAACCGAGGCGTGCAACCAGCTGCTGGCCGATTTGGCGGGCCGTGAGTCCGGCGAACTGACCGGCGAGGGCACGGTGATCGTGCTGGAACGCTCCACTCGTTCCGACGAGCCGACCGCGCCCGAAGGCTGGGATATCACCGACCGGCGTGATTACGGCGAAACCGCCGTGTATTACATCGAACCTGCCGAATCCGCCGAGCCGGCAGAGCCGGTTGAATCCGCGGACTGACGTCCGGGCTTTCCAAATAAAAACGTCGACGGTGGACCTGCATGCCCTCCGTCGACGTGAACAATCGTGCGTAATCAGCGCTGCCGTGGGTGCGCGCCGGAAACCTCCCAGCCCAACGCCATCAGCGTTTTGCGATCGGCCTTGTCAAGCTTGGAACAATCCAACGCCTCGATGAGATCCGGACGCAGCTCGTTGGTCTTCGCCAGCGCCTCATCGCGGCGGAAACGGTCGACCTTCGCGTGGTCGCCGGACAACAGGACGTCCGGAACCTTGATACCGCGCCAATCGGCCGGCTTCGTATACTGGCGGTGCTCCAGCAGGGCGTTCTCTCCCGTATACGATTCCTCCACGATCGAGGCCGCATTGCCCATGAAACCGGGCAGCAGACGGGTGATGGCCTCCAACATGACCGACACGGCCACCTCGCCGCCGTTCAGCACATAATCGCCGATCGAATATTCACGCACGTCGACGCCCTGCGCACGGTAATACTGCGGAATACGCGCGTCGTAGCCTTCGTAACGGCCGCAGCCGAACAGCAGATGGTTGGCGTGGCTCAGCTCCGTCGCGTCCTGCTGGGTGAACAGGGGAGCGGACGGATTCGGGAAAATCAGCACCGGACGGTCGGTCGCCGGAACGGTATCGGCATTTGCGGCGATTTCTGTCGCCGATTCCGCCGGTTCGGCCGCGTCTGCGGAAGCCGTGTCGTCTGCGTCTGCCGTGGAATCGCAAGTAACCGTGGTCGGCTCAAGATGCAGCAGCTCGTCGAGGCATTCGCTCCACACCTCCGGCTTCATCACCATGCCCGCGCCGCCGCCGACGGGAGTATCATCCACGGAATGGTGCACGTCGTGCGTCCAGTCGCGCAGGTTGTGCGCGGTGACTTCGACCAGGCCCTTCTCCTGCGCCTTGCCGAGCAGGCTCAGGTTGAGCACTTCGAAATATTCCGGGAATACGGACACGATATCGATCTTCATAATGCTCCACAATACCGGTACGCCTGCCAAGCGCGGCGCGTACGAAAAAGGCGCCGGCATAATCGCCAGCGCCTTGTTGGAAAAGCAGCGGATCAGAGCCCCGGAATGAGTCCGCCCGGCGGGTCGAGGGTCAGATATCCGCCCTCGAGGTCGATGTCCGGCACGAGCTCGTCCACGAACGGCACGAGCGCGCTGTTCTCGACCACCACGCCATCGGCGTCCTTGACGGGATTGGCCAGACGGATCTTGAGCAGCCACTGGGCCACTTCAATCACATCCACCACCTTGCCTACCACAGTGCCGGGCGCAAGCCCCAGCGTATTGCCCTCGGCAAGGCGCGCCTCAAGACTGATCAGGTCCTTCGGGTACCACTCGTCCGCTTCAAGCATCTCCTCCGGATCGTCCGCTTCGCCATACAGCACCACGCCATTGGCGGCTTCGGACGCATCACGGTCGTCGATGCCTTCGAATTTGATGATCCAACGGTTTTTGAAGGTACGGGAGCTTTCCACCACGTACTCTTCCTCGCCGTCCTTCGTATACAACACAGCACCGGGAGCGAACCGGTATTCCGGTTCGTCCGTAAAGATCTGCACGGTGACCTCGCCCTTGAGCCCCTGCGCACGCCCGATACGACAGACCCTCAGCAGCTCAAGCTGTTGAGGGTCGTCGGAATGCATATCACGCACCACGCTAGGATCTCACCTGCGCACGTCCATGATGTCGACGCGCACCTTGTGGTCGGACAGTGCCTGCACCACGGTGCGAATCGCATTTGCCGTGCGTCCGCTGCGTCCAATGACGCGACCGATATCCTCAGGGTTCACGCGCACGCGAATGAGTTCGCCGCGCGGATTTTCATGGGACTTCACCGAGACATCATCGGGAAAATCGACGATGTTCTTGATCAGATGTTCCACAGCCTGGGCGAGCATGATCACTCGGCTTCCGCAGCCGGCTCTTCAGCCGGAGCTTCCTCGGTGGCGGCGGCTTCGGCCTCAGCCTTGGCCTTGGCGTCAGCTTCGGACTTGGCGGCCTTCAGCTTCTGGGCCTGGGCTTCGACAGCCTCGACGCGAGCGGCGGCATCCGGGCCAGCCTCAACGGTCTTCAGGGTGCCTTCAGCACCGTCAAGACCCTTGAACTTCTGCCAGTCACCGGTGATCTTCAGCAGGTTCAGCACCTGCTCGGTCGGCTGAGCGCCAACGCCGAGCCAGTACTGAGCGCGCTCAGAGTTGATGTTGATGGTCGAAGGCTGGGTGTTCGGGTTGTAGGTACCGATCTCTTCGATGGCGCGGCCATCACGCTTGGTACGGGAATCCATGATCACCACGCGGTAGAACGCGTAGAACTTCTTACCCATGCGCTTCAGACGAATCTTGGTTGCCAAAATGGCTCTCCTTGTAACTAGGGGTGTGTGTTTCGTGTTCTGTGTGGGGCACGGAATCCGAAACCCACGTGTTCCTCACGTCACGCGATTGGTAGAGGGCCTCGCGCGCGCGAATAACTGAGCAATTATAACCGTGGGGTATGGACGCGTTCCCGTATGCGTTCCCGAGCGTCCGTTTCTGTTGACTCGGACGCTCGGCTTGCGTTTTGCGCATTCTGAATGGCCGTTTCTCCAGAATCGGACATTGGTGAGGTGTTGTGGCGGTCTCGGGCGTCCGAATCACCCGAATCGGACGAACTCGCTATGCTGGATATGTTCATTGGCGGTTTTCGTGCGCCTGATTATGGCCATTTCAAGGGGATTTGCATGAGTGTTGCGTTGTGGATCGTACTGCTGGTATGCGTGTTGTGGATCGCTCTGAGCGAAATGCCGGCCGGTTGGGACGGCCACTTGCCGTTGCCGTATCTGATTGCGTTGACACCGCTGTTGTGGATTCCAACATTGGCGATTGCGATTGCCGGTGCCGTACGGCATGACACCGCCCTCGCCATCGTCGCGGCGATCGCGTGCATCGCTTCGCTGCTGCGCAAAATCGCGTATTGGAACAACAATCTCACGTCCATCAACACGGCGCAGATGGTGGCCGACAACATCGCAAAAAAGCGTGAAACATCCCGTGGAACACATACGTCGATTGCTGCGGAAGCCGCGAAACACGGCCGTTTCCGCGTGATGACGCTCAACTGCCGGTACGGTCGTGCCAATGCGGCCGCAATCGTCGGCGCCGTCAAGGAACACGACGTCGCCGTGCTCGCGCTGCAGGAATTGACGGACGATCTGGTCGCGGCCTTGGACGAGGCCGGCCTGTCCGATTTGCTGCCGTACCGCCAGTTAGGGGAGAACAAAGATACGGACAACGGCGGCTTCAACGGTATTTGGATTCGCATCGAGCCAAGCGACACGTCGCCGATCACCGCCGTGATTCCCGCCGCCGACGTGCCTGGCGTGTGCTTCCCGATTGATGCGATGCGCGGCATCACTTTCGTTTCCGCCCATCCGAAATCGCCGATGCGCGGCTGCCGCGACTGGTCCGCCGGCATCATCGGCTTGGGTGAGCTGGCCACATCGCAGAAGCAGGGCGATATCACCGTCGTATTGGGCGACCTCAACTCCGGTACCGACCATCCGAGCTTCCGCAAGCTGCTTGACGCCGGCTTCCAGGACGCCGCGTTGACCGAGGCGAAGGGCCGCCGCGCCACGTTCCCATCGTGGCTGCCGTGGCCGCGTCTCATCCTCGACCACATCTTGTTCACCGCCGGTCTGACCGCATCCGACGTGCGCTCCTTCACGGTCAACGGTACCGATCATCTTGCTCTGGCCGCCACGCTGACGTTGAAATAAGCCGAAAATAAGCTGGCATAACGAAACTGCCGACGCTGGAAAATGTTCCAACGTCGGCAGTTTCGTTATATATGCCGTATTGCGATTGCCGGTTGTCGTAATCGCCGGCAATCGCACATATCGCGGCTTAGTGCAGCAGACGCTTAGTGCAGCAGACCGGACAGACCGCCACCTAAGTTCGGCGGCAGCTCGCCGGAATCGCCCAGCATATCCTGCAATCCGGCAGGAAGCGCCGGATTCTGCGGCTTCTTGGCGAACGCGGAGCCACCTGACGAAGCGCCGCCGGAAGCCTTGCCGGCGAGCTTGTCGCGCAATGCCTTCTCCTCGGCTTCACGCTTCATCGGATTGCCGGACTTGCCCGACTTCTTCTTGTTCTTCTTGCCTTTGCCCTTGCCTTTGCCGCCGCCCATCGCGGGGCCTCCGAAGCCGGGCACGCCGGCGCCGACCTTGTTGCTCATGCGGCGCATCATCTTCGCGGCCTGGTCGAAGCGCTGCAGCAGCGCGTTGACCTGCGAAACCGTCACGCCGGAACCGTAGGCGATGCGGGCGCGGCGGGAACCGTCGATGATCGAGGGATCGCGACGCTCGGCCGGAGTCATCGAACGGATGATGGCCTCGGTGCGGTCGATTTCCCTCTCGTCGAACTGCTCAAGTTCCTTACGATGCGCGGCCATGCCCGGAATCATGCCAAGCAGGTTCTTCATCGGGCCGAGTTTGCGCACCTGCTGAAGTTGGTCGAGGAAATCGTCAAGGCCGAAGGAACCGTCGGAGATCTTGACGGCGGCCTTGCGGGCCTCTTCCTCGTCGAATTGCTTCTGCGCCTGCTCGATCAGGGTGAGAATATCGCCCATGTCGAGGATGCGGGACGCCATACGATCCGGGTGGAAGACCTCGAAATCCTTCAATCCCTCGCCGGTGGAGGCGAACAGGATCGGCTTGCCGGTCACGGATGCCACGGACAGTGCGGCGCCACCACGGGCGTCGCCATCGAGCTTGGACAGCACCACGCCGGTGAAATCCACGCCCTCGTCGAACGCCTTGGCCGTCTGCACGGCATCCTGGCCAATCATCGCGTCGATGACGAACAGAATCTCGTTCGGCTGCACGGCATCGCGGATGTCGCGAGCTTGCTTCATCAGCTCCTCATCCACGCCGAGACGGCCTGCGGTATCGATGATCACCGTGTCGTAAAGCTTCTGCTTGGCGAGCTCCACGGCGTCACGGGCCACCTTCACCGGGTCGCCGGTGGTCTGGCCGGGGGAGACGACCGCTTCGCCGCCATCGGACTGCACGCCCTTCTCCGGCGCGTACACCGGCACGCCGGCGCGTTCGCCGACCACCTGCAGCTGCGTCACCGCGTTCGGACGCTGCAAATCGGCCGCGACCAACAGTGGGGTGTGGCCGGAATCCTTCAGCCAGTAGCCCAACTTGCCGGCCAACGTGGTCTTGCCGGCGCCCTGAAGACCCGCGAGCATGATGATCGTCGGCGGATTCTTCGCGAAGTTCAACGGGCGATCCACGCCCGCGCCGAGCACCGCGGTGAGCTCCTCGTTGACGATCTTCACCACTTGCTGGGCCGGATTGAGCGCTTCGGAAACCTCGGTGCCGAGCGCGCGCTCGCGAATGCGGCCGGTGAAGGAACGCACCACGTCGAGCGCCACATCGGCGTCGAGCAGCGCGCGGCGGATTTCGCGGATGGTGCCGTCGATATCAGCCTCGGAAAGCTTGCCCTTGCTCTTCAGATGCTTGAAGGCATTCGAGAGCCTATCTGTCAAAGAACTAAATGCTGCCATAATGTTCCTCAGTCTAGCGTTTCACGCGGATAGCGGATGACATGGGTGCGATTGCCTACTTCAGCGACCAAGTGGAGCCTTGCGGACCGTCCTCGATGGCGATGCCGGCCGCGCCCAGCGCGTCACGGATCGCGTCGGCACGTGCGAAATCCTTGGCCTTGCGCGCTTCGGCACGTTCCGCAAGCTGTTCGGAAACCAGCTTGTCGAGCGCGTCATGCTCGGCGGAATCGGCTCCGGCACCAGCCGCACCACCTGCGGCACCGTCGGAAACCCACGGCTCCGCCAGCGGATCCAAGCCCAACGTGTCGAGCATCGCACGCACGTTCACCAGCGCCTCGCGAACCTCGGCCTTCGCCACGTCCGAATCGGCGCGGTCGGCCAGCTTCGACAGCAACGTGTTGCCGGAACGGATCGCCGTGAAAATCGCGGCGGAAGCGCCCGAAACGTTGATGTCGTCGTTCATCGCGGCAACGAAATCGGCGGGAAGCGCGTCGGCGGAAATCGCCATAATCTCTTCTCGTGACGGCTGTTCGCCGACGGCAGCGCCCGCGCGCTCGATGAAGTTCGCCACGCGGTCGTACGCGGACTGCGCCTCGGCAAGCGTCTGGTCGGACCATTCCAGCATGGAACGGTACTGCACGGAACCGAGGGCGTAACGCACCACCCAAGCGGAATGCTCGGCCAGCACCGCCGGCACGGACAGGCCGTTGCCGAGCGACTTCGACATCTTCTCGCCCTTCGCGGTGACCCAGGCGGAATGCATCCAGCGCGCGGCCGAATCGTAACCGGCGGCGCGCGTCTGCGCCATCTCGTTCTCGTGGTGCGGGAATCGCAGATCAAGACCGCCGCCGTGAATGTCGAACATGTCCTTCAGATAGCGGTGGCTCATCGCGGAGCATTCGATATGCCAGCCCGGACGGCCCGTGCCGAACGGGGTATTCCAGCGCGCGTCGAGCGGATCGGAATCCTTCGGCGCCTTCCACAGCGCGAAATCGCGCGGATCATGCTTGTCGGGGGACATGTCGGCAGGGTCGACCGGATTGTACTTGTCGTTGCCCGCGTTGTCCACGGACGGTCCCATCGCGTCGGTCACTTCGGAAGCCGCGTCGGAAACCGCGGTCTGCTTCTGGTGCGTCAGCTCGCCGTAATGCGGCCAGCTCGCCACGTCGAAGTAGACGTTGCCGGTCGGGTTGCCGTCCGCGTCACGCACCACATAAGCGTGGCCGTTGTCGATGATCTTCTTGATGAGGTCGATCATGTCGATCATGTGGCCGGTGGCGCGCGGCTCGTACGTCGGCGGCTCCACGCCAAGCTTGCTATACGCCTCGGTGAACTCGCGTTCGTAGATATACGCGCGCTCCCACCACTGCTGGCCCGCGGCGGCGGCCTTGTCGAGGATCTTGTCGTCGATGTCGGTGACATTGCGCACGAACGTCACCTTGTAGCCCAGTCGCTCGAACCAGCGGCGCACCACGTCGAACGCGACGGCGGCGCGGATGTGGCCGATATGCGGTGAGCTTTGCACGGTGGCGCCACACACGTAGATACCGACCTGACCTGGTTTGATCGGCGTGAAGGACGACACGGCGTGCGATGCGGTGTCGTACAGCTTCAGCCCCGCGGCGGCCTTCGCCACCGCAAGAGCGCCGGAAGTGTTGGTATTCTGCGGTTCCTGCGTGTTTGTCATAGTCATGAGAATATTGCCAGAATCGGACATGACGCTTGGTTTTCCCGGCATATGCACGGCATCGTATTGCGAACGTATGCAGACACAGAGCCGAATCGCGAGCGTCATTTACGCAGATGATGTAAAAATAGTGGCATGACGCAATCGCATGTGCTGATTCTTCAACACGTCCCGTGGGAGAAACCGGGGCGCATTTTGGATAGTCTCGACGACTTGGGCATGTCGTATGAAGTGATGAACATCGCCAAAGAGAAAAAGCCCGATCTTCCCGATTTCAGTGACGTCTCCGGCATCGTGATTATGGGCGGCCCCATGGGCGCGCTCGACACCGACAAGTATCCCGGTCTCAAAGCGGAATCCAAACTCGTACGCGCCGCCGTCAGCGTCGGCAAACCGTTGCTGGGCGTGTGCCTCGGACATCAGATCATTGCCACCGCGCTGGGCGCGAAACTCAAGAAGGGCAGCGAGCCGGAAATCGGATTCGCGCCGATTAAACGCATCGACAAGCACGACTACTTCTCCATGTGGAACAAGACGTTGGACGTGCTGCACTGGCACAACGACGTGGTGACCCTGCCGGAAGGCGCACAGCCGTTGGCCAAAAGCGCGAAGACGAAGAACCAGGCGTTCCGGTTCGGTTCGGCGCTTGGCCTGCAATTCCACCTGGAGGTCACCCCCACGTTGTTGGACGAGTGGCTGGACGAGCCGTGCATGGTGAAGGATTTGAAGGCCGCCGGCGGTTCGAAATCGCAGCTACGTGACGCCTTCGCCGAATACAATCCGCAGCTGCAGCCGATGGCCGATCAGGTTTTCTCCGGATTCGCGGCCCGGTGCAGCACCTATGCCGCAACGCTGGAGCGCTGATAAGCGTTCTGCCCGCTACACGCCCCACTGAATCGCCAGCTGAGTGCCTTCCGTAGGTGGTTCCTGAGTTCCGTAGGTGGTTGGGTGATGGACCAGTGTTTCGGAAAGGCTGAATTTAAGGCTTTTCTTCGTGCGGTATCCGAAGACAACCACCTACGGAAGCGGAAAACCACCTACGGAATCTTCTAGGGCGTTTTCGTTGCCTACATTCCAAGGTCTCCTGTCTACGTTTCGCATCATGCAGCTGGTGAGCAAGCCCCAAATACGTGTGCGGGAGGCGGTGTTCCGCCGACGCGCTACATTGGTGAGTTATGCCGACTTATGATTTGGGACTTGAACACGTTTCGCTCGCTTTCGCGACCAAGAATATTTTCACCGATGTGACGCAGGGCGTTTTCGAAGGCGACCGCATCGGCATCGTCGGCAAGAACGGCGACGGCAAATCCACGCTGCTGCACCTGTTCAAAGGCACGCAGGAACCGGATTCCGGTCGCGTGACCATGCGCAATGGACTGACGTTCGGCATGCTCGACCAGCGTGACCCGCTCGACGACAACGCCACGGTGCGCGAAGCCGCGTTGGAAGGGCGAGAAGATTACGAATGGGCCGCGGAAACTAAGTCGCGCGAGATCGTGGAGGCGCTGCTCGGCGGCATCAGTCTGGACGCGAAGATCGGCTCCCTGTCCGGCGGCCAGCGTCGCCGCGCCGACCTTGCCCGCCTGCTGCTCAAGGACTGGGACATTCTCGCGCTTGACGAGCCCACGAACCATTTGGACGTGGTGACCATCCACTGGCTCGCCGAGCACTTGAAGAACCGTTGGCCGTCCGGCCAGGGCGCGCTGCTGCTCGTCACCCACGACCGTTGGTTCCTCGACGAGGTATGCGAATCGATGTGGGAGGTCCACGACGGCGTGATCGACCCGTTCGAAGGCGGATATTCCGCGTATATGCTGCAGCGCGTGGAGCGCGACCGCCAGGCCGACGTGCGCGAGACGAAGCGCCGCAACCTGGCTCGCAAGGAGCTTGCCTGGCTCACCCGTGGCGCCCGCGCCCGTTCCACCAAGCAGAAGTTCCATGTCAAGGCGGCGCGCGAGCTCATCGCCGACGTGCCACCGGTGCGCAACACGTTGGAGCTGAAGCAGATGGCCACGTCGCGTCTCGGCAAACAGGTGGTCGATCTCATCGATGTGACGCAGATCTTCGAACATGCGCAGGGAGAGGCCGATATCGATCCGGATGTGGCGGAAATGGAAGCTTCGGCCTCGCGCGTGGACGTGGTGCCGGCCATGTATGCCGAGCCGCAGGCGCACGGCAGCGTGGAGGTCGCCGTCGACGATCTGACCGATCCGCGGTTGGTGGACGCCGGCGTGCCCGAGGCGCGACAGGCGGCGCAGGCCGCCCGGCAGGCCGAGGAGGAGTCGCACGAGTCGGGTGACGACGCCGACGAGTCCACGCCGGAGGTCACGTCCGCGGCGCAGAAGGTCACCGTGACCGGCCGCAAGATCCTCGACGACGTGACGTGGCTGATCGGCCCGGGCGACCGCTTCGGCATCGTCGGCGCGAACGGTGCCGGCAAATCGACCCTGCTGAAGATCCTCGACGGCACGATCACCCCGACCGCCGGCCATGTGAACATCGGCAAGACCGTGAAGTTCGCGGTGCTTTCGCAGCGTCTCGACGAGCTGGAGAAGCTCGGCAAATACAAGATCAAGGAAGTGCTGAGCCGCTACAAGCCGAGCTACATCGTGGACGGCAAGGAGACCACGCCGGGGCAGATGATGGAGCGTCTCGGCTTCGAATCCGCACAGCTCATGACGCCGATCAAGGACCTCTCGGGCGGGCAGAAGCGCCGCATGCAGCTGCTGCTCATCCTGCTCGACGAGCCGAACGTGCTCATCATGGACGAGCCGGGCAACGACCTCGACACCGACATGCTCGCCGTGATGGAGGATCTGCTCGACACTTGGCCGGGCACGCTGATCGTCGTCTCCCACGACCGCTACCTGCTCGAACGCGTCACCGACCAGCAGTTCGCGCTGATCGGCGGCAAGATCCGCCATCTGCCCGGCGGCGTGCAGGATTATCTCGACATGACCGAGGCCATCAAGAACGGCAAGGATCCGTTCGCCGACGAGAAGTCCGGCAAGAACTGCAAAACGCGGAAGAATGGCGATGCTGGCGATTCCGCTACGACCGCGCCTTCCGTAGGTGGCACAGCTTCCTCACCTTCCACTGGCGATTCGTCGTCGGCTTCCACGCCGAAGCTCACCGGCAAGGCGTTCCACGACGCGTCGAAGCGCGTTTCCGCCATCGAGCGCAAGCTGGCCAAGCTGGAGGAGCAGAAGGCCGATTTGGAAGCGCAGATGGCCGCGCACGACCCAAGCGATTACGAGGG
>OHVY01000045.1_pt1 | contig 48594 bp, 57 predicted proteins | sample 1579641 | NCBI WGS metagenome assembly OHVY01 (sample SAMEA3882536, study PRJEB24775) | human gut metagenome | biome: human-associated habitat; feature: intestine environment; material: feces | place: Netherlands | collected 2009/2010
GGCATCGACCTGCGACGATGCCCCCAACGTGGACACACATTTTGTCCTATAAGCCGCCGTTAGAACTCGGCAAATTTGGGAGCGCCGACCTCGATCTCTTCGCGCCCCGCCATAAGCTCGCGCATCTTGGCGCAAAATTGCTCCTGCTCCCCCGCTTTGAATACCAAGTGAAGTGTCACAGCATCCGCGTAATCGGTATCCGAAACCTTGGCACCCGAATCCTGCGCCAAACGAAGCACCTGCTCATACTGCGGATAGGCCACATGCACGTCAACCGGCACGACGCTCGTCATCTCAACAATCTGCCTGGCCTCCTGAGCAGCTGCCACCGCCGCCTGCGTCGCGGCGGTATAGGCGCGCACCAAGCCGCCGGGCCCTAGCAGCGTACCGCCAAAATAGCGCGTCACCACGCAGCAAACATTTTTGAGCCCCGCACCGCGCAGCACCTCGAGCGTCGGCATGCCGCTCGTGCGGCTCGGCTCACCGTCATCGCTCTGACGCTCACGTCCATCGACCAAAATCCACGCGGGAACATTGTGCCGAGCGTCGTAATGACGTTTGCGAACCATCTCGATAAAGGCATTCGCCTCATCCTCGGACTCAATATGGACCAGCTGGGCAATAAACCGGCTCTTGCGGTCCACAAACTCGCCCGAAGCCTCAATATTCGATTGCAGAGTAAAATAGCTGTCCAACAAAGCCCCTCAACAGAATAAAGCGCAGCAACAAACAGCCTCAATAATACGGCAAAGACAGCACCGTTGACCTCGCCAACAAGAACGGAAACGCCAATGATACCGTCACCAACAGCGAGAACCCGTCAGCGCGAGCAAGGTGCCTTGAAAGACAAGGGCATTGACCTTATGGTCATGCCCGAAGACTTGAAAGGCAGATTGCCGCGCTGACGGGTTCGCAGCGTCAACAAAGTGCTGAGTGGGCCGATAAGCCGGGTTCTGTCGTGAACGGTCATTTATCTTGTCTGCACGTTACCGTGCAGCTCCACGCACGCTACCCGAACGCGGACCGGGCCGGCCCATAGCGTTCCTATTCGCGCTTGCTCCGGATGGGGCTTGCCAAGCCGCCGTGTTGCCACGACGCTGGTGGTCTCTTACACCACCGTTTCAGCTTTTCCCTTTACGCCTTGCGGCGTAGGTGGGAGTCTTCTTTTCTGCGGCGCTTTCCGTCGGATCACTCCGCCCGGCCGTTAGCCGGCATCCCGCCCTCTGGAGCCCGGACTTTCCTCACGCGTGCTGCAAGCAGCACATCGCGCGACCGTCTGGCCCACTCAGCAGTGCAAGAGTGTAACACACCGTTGCCGCAGGCAACGGCACAACGCAAGCGCTCGACACGATAAACCAAGAACCACGCTATACAGTACAATAGGGTCGTCGATGGGCAACGTCGTCAGTCGAGACGCGACCGCGCTCCGCACCCCTCCGTCTACTCGGTGCGTTCCCGCCTCCTCCCCGAGGCGGGATGTCGGCATTTTTTCATGCACCGACAACCAAATAGCCTGTGGATAGCATGGGCAGCATCATGCATCTCGGCATCAAATGCAAAAAGGGACCCGTCCATTGCGGACGGATCCCTTAAAACAAGTGATCGTCAAACCGATTTACTCGGCGTCGGTCTCCTCGTCCTTCTTCTCGGAAGGAAGCGGGGTAACCTCGATCTCGACGCCCAGAGTCTCAGCAGCAGACTTCATGGACAGGGAGATGCGACGACGGTCGAGGTCGATCTCCATGACCTTGACCTGAACCTTGTCGCCCACGTGGGTGACCTGAGAAGGCTGGTCGACGTGCTTGTTGGCCATCTCGGAGATGTGCACCAGGCCCTCGATGCCCTCGCCCAGGTCGACGAAAGCGCCGAACGGGACAAGCTTGGTCACAGTGCCCTCGACGATAGCGCCGACGGGGTACTTCTTGACCAGTGCGCGCCACGGATCCTCGGTGGTCTGCTTGAGACCCAGGGAGATGCGCTCGCGGTTGAGATCGACGTCGAGAACCTCGACCTCGACCTCCTGGCCGACCTTGACAACCTCGGAAGGATGGTTGACGTGGTTCCAGGAGAGCTCGGAGATGTGGATGAGGCCGTCGATACCGCCGAGGTCGACGAAGGCGCCGAAGTCGACGATGGAGGAAACGGTGCCCTGGAGACGCATACCAGACTTGAGCTTGGACAGGATCTCGGAGCGCTCGGCCTTACGGGACTCCTCGAGCACGACGCGACGGGAGAGGACAACGTTGTTGCGGTTGCGGTCCATCTCGATGACGCGAGCCTCGATGCGGGTGCCCATGTAGGAGGTGAGGTCCTTGACGCGACGGAGGTCGACGAGGGAAGCGGGCAGGAAGCCACGCAGGCCGATGTCGAGGATCAGGCCGCCCTTGACAACCTCGATAACCTCGCCCTCGACGTTCTCGCCGGAGTTGAACTTCTCCTCGATGCGGTTCCAAGCACGCTCGTACTCGGCACGCTTCTTGGACAGGACCAGACGACCGTCCTTGTCCTCCTTCTGGAGAACCAGAGCCTCGATGGGATCACCGAGTGCAACGATGTCTGCAGGGTTAGCGTCCTTGCGGATGGACAGCTCGCGGACCGGGATAACGCCCTCGGACTTGAATCCGATGTCAACGAGCACCTCGTCATGCTCGATCTTAACGACAGTGCCGTTAACGAGATCGCCCTCATCAAAGTCGGTAATCGTACCGTCGATGAGGTTGTTCATCTCCTCCTCGTTGACATCGTCAAGAGAGAAAATGGACGAGTTCTGAATCTCACTCAAAGGTGGACCCCTTTCGAACTACGGGGCCCCGATTGCTAGGACCTACAGAAGGGTGCGACAAGCACACAACGTTTAGGAACACTCGGGAGCCGACAGATACTAATGTGACGCTTATGCAATCACGTTCGTATAGGTTACGGGGAAATGGGTTCGATTTCAAGCGTGAACTGCGATTTTTTACTCGTGTGGAGACTTTTTCGTAATCTTATGAACACACGTCTCCGCAACTTGACGATAACCAGCCAGGCATTCGGCTTTGGGGTAAAGTATCCGGAGCCAACGATTCTAGATCGATTTTTCGAGAAAGGTGCCCGCGTGCTCAAAGCAGTCGTTTTCGATATGGACGAGACGCTTCTCAGCATCAACCTCAACGCGTTCATCCTTCGCTATTTTAAGGATGTCTCTTCGATGCTCGCGGATATCGGGCGCCGCAGCCGCGGTGGCACGATGGCGCGCCTCGGCACCATCCTGGTCGACCTAAACGCCAATCGCCGCAGCGGCACGGACAACCGCACCAATCTTGAGTTTTACCAAGAAGAGGTCGAGCGCCGATGCGGGATCCGCCTCTCCGATCCCCTCATCTACGAGGCGTTTACCTACTATGACCGCGAAGTTCTTCCGTACAAGAACGACGATGTCATTAACGCCCACGCCATGCCGGGTGCACACGCCGCGCTCCAGGCCGTACAGGACGCAGGGCTGCGTTGCGCGCTCTTTACCAACCCCAGCTTTCCCCAGGGGGCCATCGAGTGCCGCATGGGTTGGGGCGACCTGGCCGACGCTCCCTTTGAGCTCGTCACGCACATGGGAAACACCACCCGCTGCAAGCCCGATGCCACCTACTATCTAGAGCAGCTTCAGGTGATGGGGCTCGAGCCGCACGAGGTCCTTATGGTGGGCAACGATCCCAAACGCGACTTCCCGTCCCCCGATTGCGGCATCCAAACCGCCTTTGTGGGCCAAGGTAAGCCCAGCCGAGCCACCTGGCGCGGAACCATGGAAGACTTCGCCCGCGACTTTAACGCCGTAGTAGAAGCCTTCTACGAACACCAAATAGCCAACGAACTGTCCTAGCACACTTGGGTTTTGCCGATCATGATGTTGAGGATCTCGACGTCAGTATCTTTCATACCCACACGGCCCACGTAGCCCATGCTGGCGATTGTCTGCTCAACGGTATCCTGGATCAGGCCCTCGCCGGCGCGGAAGCCGCGACCCTGCATGGCCATATCATGGCCCAGAATCGCCGCATCGACGGCAGCCGAGATCTTGGCGGCACAGCTCGCCTTGGCGCCGTCGCACACGATGCCGCCCACGTTACCGAGCGTATTCGAGACCGTCGCGCCAATCTGCTCGCGCGTGCCACCGCACAGCCAGGTAATCGCAGCGCCGGCGCCGCACGCAGCGCAAATAGCACCGCAAAACGCCGAGAGCGCACCAATATAGCTCTTGATATGCACGGCGATAAGATCGGACAGCATCACGGCGCGCACCAGGCGCTCGTGGTCGCAACGCAGGTACTCGGCATACTCCATGACGGGCAATGCGCAGGTAATGCCCTGATTGCCCGAGCCGCACACAATGGCGACCGGCAGCGCGCAGCCGTTCATGCGAGCGTCGGATCCGGCGGCCGCACGGGCACGGGCACGGCAGGCGACGTCATCGGCACGAGCGCCCAGCAGCGTACGACCCACCTCGGCGCCCCAAGCGTGCGCAAGGCCCTCGGCACTGATTGCGCCATTCAGCTCAATCTGACGCTCAACGGCAGCGCGGGCGTCCTCAATGTCACCGTCCTCGATAAAGTCGATGATGGTCTCAATCGACATGGGCGTATCGGCGTTATCTGCCGCCCGCTCGGCCACGACGCGCTCGGCGCAGGCGGCACACTCCCCCGCCGACTTGCCGCACACCGGAATACCGTCGAGGGTATGGCACGTGACATTGGTGTGGTGGTCGGTAATCTCGACGACCGCGGTATGGCCCCCGGCCGTCGCAGTCACCTTGATGTAGAGGTTGGGCACACCCTCGACAAGCGACACATCGCAGTAGCCGGCGTCGGCGAGGAGCTCGGTCACGCGAGCACGGTCTTCATCGTCAACGCTCTCGAGCACCTCGAGAGCGCTCTTAGCGTCGCCGCCCACGGCACCCAGCACGGCCGCGGCTTCAATACCGTGCATGCCGCCCGAGTTGGGCACGGTCACGCTCTTAACGTTCTTGATGATGTTGCCCGAGCATGCAACATCCATATGATCGGGTTCGCAACCGAGCGTCTGACTCGCCAGCGCCGCCGCATAGGCAACGGCAATGGGCTCGGTGCAGCCGAGTGCACAGACAAGTTCGCGGTTCAAAACATCGCAAAACGCGGCATCACGGATGGAATCGGTAGGCATAGGTATCTCCTGCTTGCATAACGGGCTGGGCTCTCAAGAATGGTTAGTTCCTTTATTTGATAACAATGCATCAAAAACCGCAACCATGGTTCCGGCGGACGGCGCTCGAGCACAAATTGGTGGCATTATTCATGTGAAGCCGATCTTGTTGCCTGCTAAAGCGTTTGACCAAAAAACGCTCGAGCGTTTACGCAAAAGTCGCGCTATCATGCAGTCGAACGCGGTAAACACCTTTAGCATTTGCGCCGCACAGACCAGAGAGGAACCATCCATGAAGATCGGTATCGGTAACGACCACGCCGCCGTCGAGCTCAAGAACATCATCTCCGAGCACCTGAAGGAGCGCGGCTGCGAGGTCGTGAACTTTGGCACCGACACCTCCGAGAGCTTTGACTACCCCATCGCCGGCTACAAGGTGGGTAAGGCCGTTGCCAACGGCGACGTCGACCTGGGCATCCTCATCTGTGGCACCGGTGTCGGGATTAGCCTGGCTGCCAACAAGGTCGAGGGCGTACGCGCCGTCGTGTGCTCCGAGCCCTTCAGCGCCAAGCTCTCTCGCATGCACAACAATACCAACGTGCTCGCCTTTGGCGCCCGAGTCGTTGGCTCCGAGCTCGCCAAGATGATTGTCGACGAGTGGCTCGACGCCGAGTTTGAGGGCGGTCGTCACGAGCGTCGCGTTAACCTCCTCAACGAGATCGACCACACGCGCGGCCTCAAGGTCGTCGATGAGGCCTAAACCGCTCAGTGCCACAAGCTAACAGCAGGGGCCCGCTCGGAACTTATGACCGAGCGGGCCCCTTCATAGGTTTTGGTATAAAAGAGCGCCGCGGATGGAGTTCCGCGGCGCCCAAGCCACACGCTAACAGCTTTAAGGAGTCAAAGCTGGTTTAGCCAAAGAAGCGCTTGATCTCAATCTCGGCGTTCTCCAGGCAGTCGGAGCCGTGGATCACGTTGGCGTTGACATCGACGGCAAAGTCGCCGCGGATGGTACCAGGAGCAGCGTCAAGCGGATTAGTAGCGCCCATGAGGGTGCGCATCTTAGCAACAGCGGAGAGACCGGAAACGACCATCTTGACGACCGGACCGCTCGTCATAAAGTCACAGAGACCGCCAAAGAAGGGCTTGTCGGCCAGATGGGCGTAGTGCTCCTCGACGGTAGCGCGCTCGAGCGTGGTCATCTCCATGCGCTCGATGACAAGGCCGCTGCGCTCGATGCGAGCAACAATCTCGCCGATCTTGCGGTCGCGCACGGCGTCGGGCTTAATCATGATGAAGGTCTTCTCGATAGCCATAAGGTAGCCTTTCAAGTAGGTTCGCGCGTGCCCAAGTCCCATTCCGGCACCCGCCTGGACTGCATCGTAACAGAGTTTTAGCTGCAGTTAAACAAAAAGCTGTTTATTGAAACGTTGCAATTTATTAAAGCGCTCCATATGTGTCACTTCTGTTTCGAAGCTCGATTAGAGTACCATCCTGCTGCCCATCAACCGCATCGAGCAGAGCAGACGGTCGGTTGCCGCCCGCGAACGTACCCCCTTCACAACCTGCCCAAAGGTCCTACAGAACTTCTCGACAAGCCCCTCCCCCATAGCAACAAAATACGGACGCCCACATCAGCAGACGCCCGTAAAGCAAAAAATGATTCCTCAATAAATGGCAAAAACGGCTTCGGCCAAACCCTTACTTTACCCCGTGGCCCATCTCGACGACCTTGGTCAGCGATCCAAACACGCCCTCGTCGGCCACGAGCTGTGCCTCGGCGCGCTCAAGCTGCACGGCAACGGCGGCAGGGGCGGTACCGCCCTCGGTCGTACGCGCGGCGACAATTGAGGGGATGTCGAGCGCCTCGGTAATGTCGTGCTCAAAGAGCGGGCTTGCCTCCTGGAACACCTCAAACGGCAGGTCCTCAAGATTGCAGCCACGCTTCTCACACATCAGGACCAGATGGCCCACCACGGCATGTGCCTCGCGGAACGGCAGACCACGCTTAGCCAGGTAATCGGCAACATCGGTAGCGGCAAGGTGCCCCACGCCACACTCGCGCGCCATGGCATCCTCGTTGACGGTCCAGGTCGAAATCATACCGGCCATAACGGACAGGCACTGCATGAGCGTATGGGCGGTATCGAGCGCACCCTCCTTGTCCTCCTGCAAGTCTTTGTTATAGGCGAGCGGCAAGCCCTTCATGGTCACGAGCAGCTGCACCAGGTTGCCATAGACTCGGCCGCTCTTGCCGCGGATAAGCTCGGCAAAGTCGGGGTTCTTCTTCTGAGGCATGATAGACGAGCCGGTGGAGTACGAGTCGGAAAGCGTGATAAAGCCAAATTCGGAGCTCGACCACAGCACGATCTCCTCGGAAAGACGCGACAGGTGCATGGCCATGACGGAGCCGGCGTAATGCAGATCGAGCAGGAAATCGCGGTCGGAAACCGCATCGAGCGAGTTGGGAATCACGCCCGCAAAGCCAAGCTCGGCAGCCGTCATCTGACGATCGAGCGGATAGCTCGTACCGGCAAGCGCGGCAGCACCCAACGGGCAGTTGTCGGCGGCATCAAAGGCGGCCTTCAGGCGCGTAAAGTCGCGCGCGAACATCCAGGAATACGCCAGCAGATGATGCGACAGCAGCACGGGCTGAGCGTGCTGCATGTGCGTGTAGCCCGGCAGAATCACCTTGTCGTACTTCTTAGCCGCATCCACCAGCACATGGCGCAGCTCAAGATTGGCCCCCATGAGCTCCTTGGCCAGCGCCTTGACGCCCAGGCGTGTGTCGGTCGCCACCTGGTCGTTGCGCGAACGCCCGGTATGCAAGCGCTTACCGGCCTCGCCGATGCGACGCGTCAGCTCGCTCTCGATGGACATATGAATGTCTTCGTCGTTGATGTCGAAGGTGAAGTTGCCGGCATCGATATCCTGTTCGATTCCGGTCAGGCCCTTGGCAATCGCCTGCTCGTCCTCGGCACTGATGATGCCCTGAGCCGCCAGCATTTTGGCATGCGCCTTAGAGCCGGCGATATCCTGCTTATAGAGATGTTTGTCGACCGGCAGCGACGCGCCAAACTCCTGCGTGACCTCGGCCACGCCTGCCTCAAAACGACCGCCCCAAAGAGCCATGGAACCGTCCCCTTTCTCCAAATACCAAAACAAGCGCCCAAAGCAATGCGCCATATCGCTAAAGCGATTTTTCAACCGCTAGTTTTACACATTCCCCACCGTGTGCGGAGCCATGTAGCTAATTTGCAAAGAAGTGACGCGCCATGCACTTGGCGCCCAACGTCTCCCTCCGGATGTTGCCCTGCGAACCATCGATCCAGGCCTTCAGGCTCATAGGGACGTCCTCGACCCTTGCAGCATCGAACTCGGGCGCGAGGGCAAGTAAAGCATGCGCAATAGCATTGAACATAATGGATACTCCTCATATATATAGGCGCAGAGCCGCCAAATTGATAGAAGGAGCCCCGCCGGACAACCCCGGCGGGGCTCGGACTCAGCCGCAGACGCGGCATCATATATGCGGGCGGAACGTAGGGGCCACCGATGTTAAGAAGTGTCAGCAAGCATAACGAAAGGTAGGGACCCCGTGCGCCCGTTATGTATCACGCGGATGGGCCGCGCGGATACCAAGGGAAGGAGGCGCTAGGCCTGGGCGGCAGCAGAGCTGGGGCCCTGGACCTTTGCCCACGTCTTGAGCGACAGCGTATCGATCTCGATAAAGCCGGCGCTGGCCTTCTCGTCAAACGTGGTGTCGCGGTCGTAGGTAGCCAGACCGTAGTCGTAGAGGCTGAAGGGGCTCTTGCGGCCGACGACATGGCAGTTGCCCTTAAAGAACTTCAGACGGACAGTGCCGGTCACGAACTTCTGGGTATCGGCCATAAAGGCATCGAGCGCGTTTTTGAGCGGGCTGTACCACTGGCCGTTGTACACGGCGGTGGCCCAATCCTGCTCGAGCTTGATCTTGGTCTTGAGCAGGTCACCCTCGACGCAGATGTCCTCGAGCGCCTTGTGGGCGGTGATGAGCGTCAGGGCTCCGGGGACCTCATAGCACTCGCGGCTCTTAAGGCCCACCAGGCGATCCTCGACCAGATCGAGACGGCCAAAGCCATTGTCGCCGGAGATCTTGTTGAGGGCGATGACGATCTCGGAGAGCTTCATCTTCTTGCCGTCTACGGCGACGGGCTTGCCGGCCTCAAACTCAATCTCGGTGTAGGTCGGGGTGTCCGGCGTGTCCTCGGGGTTCTTGGTCATAACCCAGGCGTCGTCGAGCGGCTCGTTCCAGGGATCCTCCAGGTGACCGCACTCAATGGCACGACCCCACAGGTTGTCGTCGATGGAGTAGGGGTTGTCGTTGGCACCCTCGGGAACCGGCACGTTGTGGGCGTGGGCATAGGCGACCTCGTCGGGACGGCACTTCAGGTCCCACTCGCGAACCGGGGCGATAACCTTGAGCTCGGGGTCGAGGGCCTTGACGGCGGCCTCAAAACGGACCTGGTCGTTACCCTTGCCGGTGCAGCCGTGGGCGACGTAGGTCGCGCCAAACTCGTGGGCGACCTCAACAAGCTTCTTGGCAAGCAGCGGGCGAGACAGAGCGGAGAGCAGCGGGTACTTGTTCTCGTACATGGAGTTTGCCGCGATGGCTTTAGTCAGGAACTCATCGGAGAACTCGTCGCGCAGGTCGAGCACCTGGCAATCGAGAACGCCCAGGTCGAGCGCCTTCTGCTTCTTGGCATCCAGTCCGGTCTCTTCCTGGCCCACGTTGCCGCAGACACAAACGACATCGAGATTCTTCTCGTCCTGGAGCCACTTGACACATACGGATGTATCAAGACCACCGGAATATGCGAGAACGACTTTTTCCTTGCTCATGGCTGTTTCCTTTCGCCCTTGGTAGCTAGTTAGAACATCGGTCAGTTGCAAGTCACCTTGAGGTCAAAAACCGTGCAATATCAGGTTATTCAGCAGAATGCATCACAGGCATGCCCTAGAAACATGCGGCTATGTCGTGCTTAAACCCAACGACCTCAAAATGACTCTGTTGAGGCATTGCGCCCCATGCGGACAGAGACGATTGTTATCGTCGTCGGGAAATTGCGCGCTGGCGTCGGATGGCATTGTCTGCAGTGGTGATGATCTTTACGAACTGCATCTGCCTCTCCTCTCACGTATCGCCGGGCGCAATTCAAATATCGCAAACGGTACCTTTTCCTCGGTAAACGGCTCTTTTGCCGTCTCCGTTTTCGATGTTCGCTATATTACGATAAAGTGCACGCTGCGCAAGCGACAAATTCAAATTTCTGAAAAGTTTTTTCATTAGTTTGTGAATTGCAGTGCAAATACGCACCATTCCTGCGAAAATACGCTCGACTACTAGTTGATGGTTATAACGTCTGAAACAATCTCGAAACGAAAGGCGCATTTTTATGCAAACTTACGAATCGGACGCCAACATCGGCAACATTAAGATTCTCGCCGTCGATATGGACAAGACGCTGCTGACCGACGATCGCGTGCTGCCCCAGGGTCTCGACGAGTGTCTGGACAAGCTCGCCGACGCAGGCATCGTATTCTGCCCCGCCAGCGGACGTCCCGCCCCCAAGCTCGAAGAGATGTTCGAGGGCATTAAGAACCGCCTCGCTTTTTGTCCCGATAACGGAGCGTGCGTGATCTATCGCGGCAGCTATATCTATAAGAGCAATATTGACGTGGAGCTGTATCAGCAGGTCTTGAGCCGTGCCTCGGAGGATCCTCGCGCTGTCCCCGTCCTGTGCTGCTTCGACGAGTTCTACGTGCTTGCCCGCGACCATCAATACCACGACGAGATCAGCGTCTACTACAACACAATCAACTACGTCGACAGCTTTGAGGGCATCGATTTCGAGTCCAACAAGATTTCGGTCTTCTTCCCCGGCTACGACGCCGAGCCCGCTTTCCGCGAGACCTATAGCCCCGAGTTCTCGGACAAGCTCTACGTCACCAACGCCGGGCGCGAGTGGATCGACTTTATGAACCTGGGCGTCGACAAGGGCGCCGGCGTCGCGCACCTGTGCGAGCACCTGGGCATCGATATTGCCGACGCCGCTGCCGTGGGCGATACCTACAACGACATCCCCATGCTCGAGCGCGTCGGTCACAGCTTTATCGTGGACAATGCCGAGGAGCACATGAACACGCATGCCAAGTGGCGCATTCCGAGTAACAACGACGGGGGCGTACTGACGCTCATCGACGCCATCTTGGCGGCTCGGTAACGTGGCTCGTCGGACCTGGCCGGGCGGCGCGGATTAGTTTTTCGTTCGGTCAGGTCCTGGGCTCGCTCGGAAAGCACATTAAGTGCTTTCCGGCTCGTGCGGAATCTACGAAAAACTAATCCGCGCCGCCCGGCCAGGTCCTAGGTTTACTTGCTTGCCGCCTAGATGGTGTCTTGGCGCCTAGATACTTTGGCTGAATTTAATTGGATGAAGGGAGCTCCTTGTTGATGAGGGGCTCCCTTCTTGTTTGGTTACTTTGGGGTTGTGGGGCGTCTTTACTTGGCGTCGGCCCAGGTTATGCCGGTGCTGGCTTCGGCGATTAGGGGGACGCGGAGGTCCACTACGTGCTCCATGACGTCGCGGACCATGGTGGTTAGGCGCTCGACTTCGTCGATGGGGCACTCAAAGTCCAGTTCGTCGTGCACTTGCAGGATCATGTGGGCGGCAAAGCCTTCTTCTTCCAGGCGGCGGCTTACGCGGGCCATCGCGATCTTGATGATGTCGGCCGCGGTGCCCTGCATGGGATGGTTCATGGCCGTGCGCTCGCCAAAGCCGCGAAGTTGCGGATTTTTGGCCTTGAGCTCGGGAATATGGCGTCTGCGGCCATACATGGTCTCGGCGTAGCCCATCTGCTTGGCACGTGCTACCACGTTGTCGAGGAACGTACGCACGCCCGGGTAGGCCTCGTAGTAGCGGTCGATCATGTCGCGCGCCTCGGCCATCGAGATATGCAGCGACTGCGACAGGCCGTAGGCCTGCTGACCATACACGATGCCAAAGTTCACGGCCTTGGCGCGACTGCGCAGGTCGGGCGTTACCTCGGACACCGGCACACCAAACACGCGCGCCGCCGTCTCGGCATGGAAGTCCTCGCCCTCGTTAAAGGCGCGCACCAAGTGCTCGTCACCCGAGAGATGTGCCAGCAGACGCAGCTCGATCTGCGAGTAGTCCACCGCCAAAAAGACGCTTCCTTCGCCTGCCGAAAACGCCGTCTTGACGGTACGCCCCAGCTCCGAGCGCGTCGGGATGTTCTGCAGGTTCGGGTCGCTCGAGGACAGACGCCCCGTTGCCGTGATGGTCTGATTGTACGTGGTGTGCACGCGACCGTCACCACGGCGCAGCGGGCCCAGCGTATCCAGATAGGTGGACTTGATTTTGGACTTTTCACGCCAATCCAAGATCAAACGCACGATTTCGTGGTCGCGGGCAAGGTCGCTCAACACCTTGGCGTTGGTCGAATAGTAGCCGCGCTTAGTCTTCTTGAGGCCCTTGGTCGGAAGCCCCATCACATCAAAGAGCACATGCGACAGCTGCATGGGACTGCCGATATTAAAGGTCTCGTCACCCGCCAGGTCGCGAATGCTGCGCTCGACCTCGGTGATCTGGGTCGCCAGGCCCTCGGACAGATTACGCAGGCGGTCGGGATCCACGAGCATGCCCGCGCGCTCCATCTTGGCAAGCACCGGCACGAGCGGCATCTCGATGCCATCGAACACGTTGACGGCATTCTCACGGGCCATGCACTCGCGCAACGGCGTCACGAGCGCCAGCGTCAGAGCCGCAGTACGGGCGGCAGGCGCTGGAGCGTCCTCGCCGGCACCCTCTGCGCCGCGCGCCGCAGGCAGCGCCATCTGCAGATAGGTATCGGCCAGATACGCCTCGTCAAACTCGGAGCGATCGGAATCCAACAGGTAGGCGGCAACCACGGTATCGAAGATGCGCGTGGAATCGACTGCCAGCGGATCCACGAGCTCGGGCTCGGAAGAATCGATGGGCGAAAGCTCATGCAGTAGTGCTTTCATATCCGGGCACGCCACGCGGCCCCCCATAAACAGGCGAGCAAGCACACCGGCGATCACGCCGTGGGCGAAGTTGAAGCCATCGACCGCGGCAGGCGCACCACCATCGCCCTCCTCAAGCGCAAGCAGCCCCTTGGACGTCGCCAGCCAAAGCGTGCGTGTCAGGCCAAAAAGCGCGCCCTCCTCCTTGTCATCGTCCACCACGGCGGCAATCCACTCGCCTGCCTCGATCGCACGAGCGATCTCGTCGGCAACGGCAGCGAGCGCCTCGGCATCGCCAGCGGCAGCGCGCATAACGGGGGGAATCTCAAACGTGCTGGCAGCGGCCGCAGCCCCACCCTCGCCACCGATGAGCGACAAGAAACGGTTCTGCATGGCCGTAATGCCGAGCGTGCCCAGCGCCGCGGAGACTTCGTCGGCAGAAAACGCCGGGAAGGACGTTTCGTCAAAGTCGAGCTCGACAGGCGCATCGGTGCGAATGGTTGCGACCTTGCGGCTCAGCAGGGCATCATCGATGTGCGCACGCAGGTTCTCGCCCATCTTGCCCTTGACTTCATCGGCATGCGCGATGACCTCGTCCAGGCTGCCGTACTGCGCGATGAGCGCGCTCGCCTTTTTGGGGCCGATGCCCGGTACGCCGGGAATGTTGTCCGACGTATCGCCCTTTAGACCGTAGAAATCGGGCACGAGCGCCGGCGTAATGCCGTGATACAGGTCATCCACGCTCTCGGGCGTCATGATCGCCACGTCGGACAGGCCCTTGCGGGTCGAGACCACGTTGACGTGCTCGGTCACGAGTTGATACATGTCGCGGTCGCCGGTCACCAGCAGTATGTCGCAGCCGGCCTCCTCGCCCAGGCGCGCCATAGTTCCCAGGATATCGTCGCCTTCCCAGCCCTCGGACTGCAGAATCGGCACGTTGAGCGCGGTGAGCAGCTCCTTGATCATCGGAAACTGAGCATGCAGATCGGGGTCCATGGGCGGGCGCTGCGCCTTGTACTGCGGCAGCATCTCCATGCGCACGCGCGGCTTGCCCTTGTCAAACGCCACAACAACGCCGTCGGGATTAAAGGCATCAATCATCTTGAGGAACATATTCAGAAAGCCAAAGATCGCGTTGGTGGGGCGACCGTCCGGCGCGTTCATGGTCGGCGGCACGGCGTGGAAGGCGCGATGCATGAGCGAGTTGCCGTCGATAACGGCAAAAGTGCGGCGCTTGTCAGACATATTGAATACCTCGCTTTGGGCTGGGCACGGTTTGCTCACTCCAGTTTACACGCTCCCCGCCCCGCGGCCACCGCACATCAAGCCTCCCCGCCACCGCGCGTCCACGCGTGATACGATGGCTCACGGTACATCAACCAGCACGATCGATCCGAAAGGAGCCTGCGTCATGGAGCGTCCCTGCGCATGGAAAAAGTACACGCCACAGCAAATCGAGGAGCTCGAGGAGCTTTGCCGCGGCTATAAGCAGTTTTTGAGCGAGAACAAGACCGAGCGCCTGTGCGTCAAGACCGGCATCAAGATGGCCGAGGAGGCGGGATACGTCGACCTGGAGACCGTGATCGCCGAAGGCCGCGAGCTCAAGGCAGGCGACAAGGTGTACGCCGCCAACCACGGCAAGGACCTTATGCTCGTCAACCTGGGCACCGCCCCGCTCGAGCAGGGCTTTAACATCCTGGGCGCCCACGTGGACTCGCCGCGCCTGGACCTCAAGCAGAACCCCGCCTTCGAGGCCGGCGAGATGGCCTACCTCGACACGCACTACTACGGCGGCGTCAAGAGCTACCACTGGGTGGCCTCCCCGCTCGCACTCGTGGGCGTCATCTGCAAAAAGGACGGCACCACCGTCGACATCAACATCGGCGACAAGGCGGATGACCCGGTCTTTACCATCTCCGACCTGCTGATTCACCTCTCGAGTGAGCAGATGTCCAAGCCTGCCAAGGACGCCGTCGATGCCGAGATCCTCGACGTGATCGTGGGCGGCCGCCCCGTCAAGTTCGATGAGGACGACAAGGACGCCCCTAAGGAGCCCGTCAAGCAGATGTTCCTGGACATCCTCAAGGAGCAGTACGACGTCGAGGAGGAGGACTTCCTCTCCGCCGAGATCGAGGTCGTGCCCGCAGGCCCTGCCCGCGACATGGGCCTCGACCGCTCCATGATTTTGGGCTATGGCCACGACGACCGCGTCTGCGCTTACCCCTCCATGCTTGCCCAGATCGACGTCGCCAACGTGGAGCGCACGAGCATCACGCTCATCGTCGACAAGGAGGAGATCGGCTCCGTGGGTGCCACCGGTATGACGAGCCGCTTCTTCGAGAACACCGTCGCCGAGATCATGACGCTCGCCGGCGAGGATAGCCCGCTGGCCCTGCGCCGCGCGCTCGCCCGCAGCCGCATGCTCTCCTCCGACGTGTCCGCCGGCTTCGACCCGGGCTACGCCGGCAAGTTCGAGACCAAGAACGCCGCCTTCATGGGTCGTGGTCTGTGCTTCAACAAGTACACGGGCAGCCGCGGCAAGGGCGGCTCTAACGACGCCGACGCCGAGTATGTGGCCCTCATCCGCGACATCATGGACGAGGCGGGCGTGGACTTCCAGACCTGTGAGCTCGGTCGCGTCAACGCGGGCGGCGGCGGCACCATCGCCTACATCATGGCCAAGTACGGCATGAACGTCATCGACTCCGGCGTTGCCGTCCTGTCCATGCACGCCCTGTGGGAGGTCGCCAACAAGGCCGACATCTACGAGGCCTACCGCGGCTACAAGGCCTTCCTCGAGCGCGCCTAATCCACCCTTCATCAGTTGCGGTGAAATACGGACTAAACTGGCCCATCAACGGCCAAAACAGGCCGTATTCCACCGCAACTTCCTTTTTGGCAGAGGAGAGTTCATGCTGCAGGTCATCATTTCGCCCGCCAAGCAGATGCGCGCGGCCCAAGATGCTTTTGAAGTCTTGGGCATACCGCCTTTTGCGCACGAAACGGCTCGCCTCCACCGCGCACTGCTAGATATCGAACGAAATGAAGGCAGCGGCGGCCTACAAGCGCTATGGAACGTGAGTGACAAACTGCTGGGGCCTTGCCTCAACACCCTGCATGAGTTCGGGCCCATCCTGAAAAACAGCGATCTCGACAATCCCGAACTCGCCCGTCACCTCTCCCCTGCCGTCATGTCCTATCACGGCATTCAATACCAGAGCATGGCGCCCGAGGTGATGGATTCCGCGCAGCTCGCATGGCTGCAAGACCATCTGTGGATCCTCTCGGGCCTTTACGGATGCGTACGCCCCTTTCATGCCGTTGAACCGTATCGGCTGGAGATGGGCGCGAAGCTTGCCGTCGACGATGCCCGAGACCTCTACGCGTTTTGGGGCGACAAGCTCGCACGGGTCATCGCTCCGGCGGGCTCCAACGCTACGATCGTCAACCTTGCCAGCGCGGAGTACGCCAAGGCCGTTCTACCCCATCTCGCAGGCGACGCCACAACCGTCACGTGTCTCTTTGGCGAAAGTGTCCGCAACGGCAAGCCCATCCAGCGCTCGACCGCCAGCAAAAAGGCGCGCGGCTCCATGGTGCGCTGGATGGCAGAAAACAAGCTCGAGGACGCCGGCCGTCTCACCGAGTTCAACATCGGCTATCGCCACGCCCCCGAACTCTCATACCCAGGCACCCTCGTGTTCATCAACGAACAGACGCTCTAGAGCCGGCACCCAGCACTGACCCGCTCAGCCTTCTCTATATAACTTGCGGTGGAATAGTTCCTATTTGAGCCTTTTATCGCACAATCGGGAACTATTCCACCGCAACTTTTATGAATTGGCTGGCTAGGCTCGACACCTATTCCGCTAGACCGTCGGCCTTTGCAATCCCGTTTGTCGAACCGTCCTGATAGACAATCTTGACGTGCTCAACCTCGGAAACCGCAACACCCGACGGAGGCTCAAGACGCCATTCCGTCAGGGCGATGTCCATCGTCGTGGGCACACCCCCTTGATCTTTGAGCTTCACCGTCAGCGTTTTGAGCGCCGCGTCAAACGTCACACGTTCGATTTCTTCACCTGGAATGGACCCACCACTCAGCTGCAACTGCACAAACTCATCGCGCGGGTACCAATAATCGCCCGGAACGGCGAGCGTATTGGCATTACCGCCAGTACTCCTCACCGTCATAATCGGTAGGCTATCATCAGCCTCGAACTCCCATGCAGCGCCGCCGCGACCGCCAAACGTCCAGATACAGCAGGCAATTACCAGCACGGCAAGCACCGCAAAACCAATCGCGACAAGGCCATGGTGCGCACGGCTTTCCTCGGCCGATACATCCCATTGCGCCTCTCGATATAGATGCTTGTCTTCCATGTTCGCCTCCCCACGGGCATGCTCATCGCGTCAATCGTACCCATTCGAGCTATACTTGAGCCCACCACATAAACGGGGAGCTTGCAGGACAAGACGGCAGGCTGAGACTGGGCGCGCCCGCCCTGACCCGCAAACCTGATATGGGTAATGCCAACGAAGGGAGCCGTGCCAATGAGCACACAGACCGAGCCCAAGCTCGTCACGCAAATCGACTTCGCCCGCGCTGGGCAGATCACACCTCAGATGAAAGAGGTCGCCGAGCGCGAGCATCGCGACCCCGAGTACATCCGCGAGCGCGTGGCAGACGGCCGCATCGCCATTCCCGCCAACATCGTGCATATCAAAAAGGGCATGCGCGCCTTTGGTGTCGGCGAGGGCCTGTCCACCAAGGTCAACGTGAACTTGGGCATCTCGGGCGACAAGGCCGATGCCGCCGAGGAATGGAAGAAGGTCAAGATTGCCGAGGACTTTGGCGCCGACGCCATCATGGACCTCTCCAACTCGGGCAAGACGCGCCAGTTCCGCCAGCAGCTCATCGACGAGACGCCGCTCATGGTAGGCACCGTCCCCATGTACGACGCCATCGGCTACATGGAAAAGCCGCTGGTCAAGCTCACCAAGGACGACCTGTTCGAAGTCGTGCGCGCGCATGCCGAGGACGGCGTGGACTTTATGACCATTCACTGCGGCATCAACAAGTCAGTCACCAAGACCTTTAAGGAGACCGGCCGCCTGATGAACATCGTGAGCCGCGGCGGCTCACTGCTGTTTGGCTGGATGGAGGTCACCGGTAACGAGAACCCGTTCTATGAGTTCTACGACGAGTTACTCGAGATTTGCCACGAGTACGACGTGACGATTTCGCTCGGCGACTCCTGCCGCCCGGGCTGCCTCTACGACTCCAACGACGCCACCGAGACCGCCGAGATGATCGAGCTGGGCAAGCTGTGCAAGCGCGCTTGGGCCGCCGGCGTCCAGGTCATGGTCGAGGGCCCGGGTCACATGGCGCTCGACGAGATCGCTGCCAACATGAAACTGCAGAAGCGCCTGTGCCACAATGCTCCGTTCTATGTGCTCGGGCCGCTGGTGACCGACATCGGCGTGGGTTACGACCACATCACCGCTGCCATCGGCGGCGCCATCTCCGCCAGCTCCGGTGCCGACTTCCTGTGCTACGTGACACCGGCAGAGCACCTATGCCTGCCCAACGCCCAGGATGTGCTCGACGGCCTCATGGCCACCAAGATCGCCGCACACGCCGCCGACATCGCCAAAAAGGTGCCCCACGCCCGCGACATGGACGACAAGATGGGCCAGGCACGCCGCAAGCTCGACTGGGACGCCATGTGGAAGTGCGCGCTCGACCCGGTTACGGGCAAGAAGCGCTACGAGGAGTCCCCCGCCGCCACCGAGGGCACTTGCACCATGTGTGGCAAGATGTGCGCCGTCCGCACCGTCAACAAGATCTTCGAAGGCACCACGATCGACCTCGGCATGGAGGACTAGCCCTGTCGCCGCGGCCGCTTCTGGCGGCGAGCTGGTGCCTGTCAATTGTTGACGTGTGAACATTTGCTTGCATTTGCGTAAAGATTGCATCGCCCGCCCGGGTTCGACATAGAGTCGGCCCGGGCATCTTTATAATGCTGGCTTATAGACCCATTTGATTCCGACCGAACAAGGGAGCGAACATGGATCGCAGTAAGGTACCTGCCGTTCTATCCATCGCAGGATCCGATTCCAGCGGCGGCGCCGGCATTCAGGCCGACATCAAGACCATCACGGCGCACCGCCTGTATGCCGAGACGGCCATCACCGCCATCACCGCACAGAACACCCTGGGCGTCACCGCCGTGCAGAACATCTCCCCGAATATTGTCGCGGCGCAGATCGATGCCGTTTTTGCCGATATCCGCCCCAACGCCGTCAAGATTGGCATAGTTTCCTCTGCCGAGATTATCGATGTTATCGCCGACCGCTTGAGCGCCTGGAACGCGACAAACGTGGTAGTCGACCCCGTCATGGTAGCCACCTCGGGCGCACGGCTGATTGCCGAAGATGCCGCCGAGGCGCTCACCCGCCGCCTGTTCCCGCTAGCGACGGTTATCACACCCAATATTCCCGAGGCCATGGCCCTGCTCGACTACGAGGTCGACTCCGAGCGCACGCAGCAAAATGCTGCCATGCTCCTCACCCGCCGCTTTGGTTGCGCATCCCTCGTTAAGGGCGGGCATCTTGTCAACGAGGCCAACGATGTACTGGCCGAACCCGCGCCACTCGATGACGAGGGCAACCATCTGGGAGATCCACTCACCACGTGGTTCCGCCACAAGCGCATCGAGACCGACAACACACACGGCACCGGCTGCACGCTCTCGTCCGCCATCGCCTGCGCGCTGGCCCAGGGTATGGATCTTGCCGATGCCGTCAACGCGGGCAAGGCCTACCTAACCGGCGCTCTCGCCGCCGGCTTTGACATGGGCAAAGGTTCCGGCCCCGTCAATCACATGTGGCAGTACTGAGACAGTTTGCCGCAGCTCGCTATTGATGCTGACCATCAGGCAAAACTCGCTGACAGTACCGCAACACGCTGACTGCACTTAGGGTTTTGCGGCAACTTAGGATATTCGAGGGATACGAAAGGGGGCCGTGGCGGTTCGTCGCCACGGCCCCCTTTGCTGTTATCGCCCGCGGTCGCTCCCGCCCCAGATTAAGGCGAGCGCGACAACCGTAACGAAGCTGCCCAGCTGTGCGCCTAAAAGTACCATGAGGATGTTGCCTAACATATAAGCTCCTGACTAAGCTGCATAGAACTTGCGCTTGATTGCCTGGGCGACAGCCCTGTTGGTGTCGGGGCCATGGAAGCCATCGGCACCACGCGATCCGACCGAGATGCCATGGTTCATAAGCCATTGCTGGTGCTTGTGGATGGTGCCGTTGGTCATCTGTCGAGCCTGGACACCGCCGACGACAGGATAGATGGCGCATCCGACCTTGCGCTGCAATGCGAGCACCATGTCGGAGCCACATCCCTTGCCGGTCTTGGTCCATTCGACGCATCGCTGGTCGACCGCCCAGAAATACCTCTGGTGAGCTACATGCTGACCAGAGATCACTCCATCCACGGTCGTGCCGAGCTGCTTTTGAATTGCTCGCGTGAACTTTGGGCCCCAGTAACGAACGTCGCCGAGATCAGCATCGGTGTTGTCGGCGACCTCGGTATTGGTGCCGGAGAGCGTCTTGCCGTCGCTGAGCCAATAAAGAGTGCCATCCCATGGATAGCTATAGTAGGCCTTGATGTTGGACTCGCGAGCGTTTTGGTCACCCTTTGTGCCGGCGATGGTGCCCTTTTCCGAGATGGAGAACTGCGCCAAGAGGTCGCCACGCTTGGAGCCGTAAGGCGAGATGCACACGGCGGTGTGGCACTTTTCATTAAGGTAGATATCGCCACGTTGCGCTGACTTGACGCCCATTTTTCGCCAACCGAAAAGACCGGTCTTGAGCAGCTGCTCGCGCATGTTGCCGGTATACGTGGCACCGAACGTGTTGATGCCGACGGCGCGGAGTGCCGTGATGACGGCAGACGAGCAGTCGCGGTCGCCGCCGGCAATGGTCACGGTCGTGCCATCCGACAGCCTGATCGTCTCGGTTGTGCCGTCGCCCATGCGATTGTATTGCGAGTAACCATGACCGGAGCCGCCGTCATGGGAGCATAGGTGCTCCATGACCTGCGCGAAGGCCTCGCGTTGAGTGATCGCCATGACTAGTCCTTCTTGATATCGCCCAATGCGAGAAGTGCATCGAGCCATTTGTCGGTCACGCCAACGGTCTTGAAGGCCGCGTAGGCCACCTGCACGCCGCCAACGCAGGCGAAGATGGACGTCACCCATGCCGAGGGGTCGGCCGGGACGCCGCCCGCCATCGCGGTGAGCGCGCCGCAGCCCGCCGATGCGGCAATGGCAATCCAGCGGGCGATGTTGCCCGTCATTGCCTTCGTCTTGATGGCCTGCACGATGTACGGCACGACCAGCACCGTGGCGACCGTGAGGCCCGCCTGAATCTCGTTCATTCGATTGCTCCTATCTGCTTGTCTCCTTGTTGTACATGAGGTCTACGCGGTCCTTGATGTGGCTGACCTGGTCGGCCATCCCCTGACTGCGCGCCTGACTGTGCGCGAGGTCCGAGTGCAGTACCTCGTTCGAGGCCACCACGGACTCCATCAGCGTCTTCATGGCCTCCATGAGGCTGTTGCTGCGCTCCATCTGCGCGGCAATGCGACCCTCCATCTGCGAACGCTCACGGTCGCGCTGCGCCCGCTCGTCCACCTCGGCCTGCTTTCGCTCCTCGCGCTTGAGGTCGATGTTCGCCTTGCGCTCGTTCTGGACCTTGTACTCGGCCAAAAATTGCCTACCGAAATAGAAGGCGATCAGCGCCAGCAGCACGCCGCCGAGCCACCCCGGCCCGTACGGCGCGAAGAGCTTGAGTACCTCCATCCGACCTCCTTCCCGTTCTGCAATGTGGTGGGGCCCATTCCCCGCCACATTGCAGGTTCGGGCCCCCGTAACGCCGGCCTACACCGCTGCCATCGTGCCGATGCACACGGCCAGCGGTCCCTGCGACAGGATCACGGCGCGGTCGGTGATGACGCACCCCGTGCAGGAGCGCACCATCGGGACCGTCACGACCGCACCGCGCAGCATCACGTCTAGCGCCGTTCCATGGACACCGACGACCGTGCCGAACTCCATCGTCAGCCGCTTGCCGCCCGACGGAATCGCCGCCGCCAACCGCACCGCCGCGCCCTTGATCTCGACCGCCGAATCGCTCATCGCTCGTACCTCCTCGCCGTGTGCTTTATGACGCAGCCAGCGTCAAGCGTCAGCGCCTGCTTCTGGATTGCCAGCTTGCCGACAACCCCGCCGGTCCTGTAGTTCATCGCCACCGCCATGCACGGCTCGACGGGCTTGTACACGCTCCTGAACTCGTCCGTGCGCGTCACGGCGCGCTCGGTGGCGAGCAGCTCCGCCGCCTTGCGGTCCGCAGCCGCCTGCATGGCGTCCTGGGGCCAAGGTGTGGCTGTGGAACCCTCCTCGACTTTGTCGGCGACGAAGACAGCCTCGCCGCCGTCGATGTAGCAGTAGCCCCAGCTGACCTTGTTGTGTGTCTCCGTGGCGTGGTAGGTGTAGCTAACCTTCTGCCAATCGCCAGTCAGAGTGAAGCCCTCGGTCACCGGGCCAAGCGCCCTCTCCTGGTCCCAGAAGGACTGTATGATGCCCGTCGCGCCCTTGGTGCCCTTGACCCACACGCTCTGCGTGTAGTCCGTGTCCTTCTTGACGCTCGGCCCCTCGTCCTGGCAGAAGCCGACGCGACCGCCAGTCGAGACGACCTTGATGCCGAAGATCACCCCCGTCTGCGGCGAGTCGGGGACATAGACGGTCTGGATGCTGCCGTGCGAATCACTCTTGCGGAAGTTCTTCTCAGACTTCTTTCCGATGCCGATGAGGGCGTTGGCGGCGCCCTCGACAAGGTTGCTGTCCTCGGTGTCCACGCCCGGCAGGCTGTCGTAGCTGTAGCTCTTGACGATGCGGCGCCCGACCGAAACGGTCGAGAGGTCGGAGTCGGGCGAGTCGTCCACCGCCGTGCCGCGCACCGATGCGTCCTGTGTGCTGAAGTCCACGTGTACGACGTTGCAGACCTCGGCGCGGTTGGTCGATTCGGTCATGGCAGACATGAAGCGCGCGTCCCTGCCCTCGGTGAACTCCGCCGAGATGGGCATGTCGGCAGGCTCGACGTAGCGCCTGAAGAGCACGTTGCCCATTCGGTCGGTCGCCGCCGAGCGGAACCCGGCAGCCTCGAGGAGCAGGTTCACGGCGTCCAGCTTGGTCTTGGCGTCGTTGCTCTTGCCCACGCCGAACACCCAGTTGCTGCCGAGTAGGAGGCTGCTACTGTCGGCGTAGACGGTGAGGCCGACCGATTCGGCTATCTTGACGGCCTCCTCGACGGCGTTGGAGTCCTTGACGATCACGTAGGGCCCGTCGAAGTCGTCGTCCTTGAGCAGCTTCAGGAGGCCGTAGGCGTTGATCTGTCCCTCGCGGTAGGCGCCGTCGATGTCCACCGAGTCCACCTGCGGCATGAATGTTCCGAGGCACTCGCGCCTCTCGCTGCCGTCCGAGAAGGAGGCGTTGAGGTACACGCGCAAAAAGTCGTTGCCGACGTCGAACTTGTCGGCGAAGTCCAGGGATGCGGTCTCGTAGAGCGCCGTGTTCGCGTTGCGCTCTATGGAGCCGCCGTTCTCGATGTCGCGCACGAAGTCGAGCTCGAGCCCCGTCTCGCGCGAGACGCGCACGAAGTCGTAGGAGGCGTCGAACGGCCTCGTCCAGTTATCAGCCATTGGCGGGCTCCTCCCACGTCTCCCACGTCGGGTCGCACGAAGCCACCCACGCGCCGTCGGAACGCTTCACGCTACAGCTGAGGCGGGCGCGGAACCGCTCGCCGTAGAGATCGCGCACCCAGAAGCGCCCCGCCATGTTCATGACCTCGAGGAATGACTTGTAGTCCTCCTCGTCGAGCAGCAGGAAGTCCATGCTGTCCTTGACGTCCCTCTCGTTGATGCCGTACGAGACGGGTAGCCCCTCCCCGCCGTCGGCGAAGTGCAGCATCTTGTACCCGTGCGTCACCTTGCGGCTCGAGCCCTTCTTGAGATAGCGCCCGAGCCACGACCTCTCAGCGCCGGCTCCCCAGTTGAGAGCCACCGCGCGGCTCGCCACGGTCGTCTTGACCCTCGTCGCCGTACTCACGCCCGTCGCGGCGTAGGCGACCGCGACGTACTCGAACTCGCTGTTGAGCGGAGGCAGCGGGTCGCTCGCGCCCTCGCCCGCCGCAAGGTGAGAGCCGAGCTGCAGGGTCGAGCCGTCGGGCAGGACGCGTGACACGGTGAAGTAGGACGTCTCGGGCGTGTCGTCGCTGTCGGCCTTGCCTGGGAATACCGACAGCTGGCATCCCAGCCTCTCGTCGACGAAGATGTTGAGCGACGGTTTGGCTGGCGGTGCCCAGTCGGTCCGGAAAGTTCTCGAGACGGTGACCGATAGCGACGAGCCGGCCGTGACCGTGAGCATGACCCTGTACGGCGTGAAGTTGACGAAGGCGTGCTGTGCGTAGCCGAGGCCAAAGGAGCGCGCGTCCTTGTCCACAGTCCCGCTCCACAGGAGGTTGCCCCTGATGTCGCACAAAGACAGGTACTGTCGGCTGACGCCCGTCTCGTCGGCCACCTTCCACGTGAAGGCATGCGGCACCGCGCGCAGGGTCGCCCCGTCCGCAGCCGGGTCGGTGAAGAATGCCTGGGGCGCGTCCGCCACGGTATATGCCGCCGCGCTCGACCATGCGCCCCAGTCCTCGTCGAGGCCCTTGGTGCGCACGCGCACGGTGTAGAGGCCCTTGGTGCCAGTCGGCAGCTTCAGGCTCGTACCCGGGCCATCGACCGTCGTGGTGGTGGGACCCGTCGGCGTCGTGACCTGCACCTCGGCTGAGGTCTGCGCCGAGCCGTCCGGATGGTTGGGCACCCATTCGAGCGTCACGGTCGAACCCGTGGCGTAAGCCGCCCTGACGCCCCTGATGGACGGTGCGAGCGGCGGGCATATTGTCGTGACCTCGTTTGACTCGGTCCACGGCCCCTTGAGGCCGCTCTTGACCGCGCGGGCGCGGTAGCGCACCGTACCCGCCGGTGCCTCCTCGTCCTCCCATGAGGCGTTCACGTCCGCATCGACCCACGTCTTGCGCCCGTCGGTCGTGAGCTGGAACTCCCAGCTGTCGACGAAGGCCGGTGCGTCGTGCCCCTTGAGCACGACCTTCGCCGCCTCCGCCTTGACTGCCTCGAGCATGCCGAGCGCCGTCGGCGTGGTGTAGATCGCCGGTGCGCTCACGCCGTAGTCCGACGTGCCGCCGGGGCCCGTCGCCTTGGCTGAGAAGATGTACATGCAGCCCGGCTCGAGGCCGTTGTAGGTGTGGCTCGTGGTATCCCCACTGACGGTGCCGACGTCGGTGAACTTCCCCGGGCCGTTCTTCACCACGCCGACGGTCACGGTCGACAAGGGGTAGTCGCCGTTCATGCCCGTGTAGTCGACGTCCCAGCTGACCTTCGCGCTGGTGTCGCTCAGACGCTCCGCCCTGATGTTTTTCGGCGTGTGCGGCGTGTGGTAGGCACGGCACGGGACCGTGACGGTGTTGGAGGCGTTCGACGTTCCGTTGCCGAAGCCGCCCGTGACGTTAATCTGGCCCGTGAAGGTGTGGTTGTAGGCGTCGCCGTTGCCGCGCGCGAGCTCGACGTCGCGCGACGTGCACTGGACCCACACCCAGCCGGAGTTGTTCGTCGAGTAGACCGAGCCGTTCCACGAGCCGCCCGCCGACGAGCTGCCGTTCGCGTAGCAGTCGATGGCGTAGCGTGTGCCGTAGCCGTGCGTGACGCGGTACGTCACGGTGGTGTCCGTGCGCCCGACCTCAGCAACGTCCACGTACGCGCACCAGCAGTACTTGCGGTAGCCGCTTCCGCCTTGAACCCAGTTTCCCTGCGCCATCCTACGCGACCCCCATCGCCATGCTCTGCTCCACCGCCGCGACGAAGCTCCTGAAGGCGGAGGCCACGCGCCCGTCGACGCCCAGCAGGTCGCCGTCGAGGTAGAGGTTGTAAACGTTGCCGCCGCCCGCGGTGCCCGCGGCTCCGTTGGCGGTCGCCCCGTATGCTCCGCCGCCGGTAACGCTCACACCGAACACGGCGGCCTTCTCGACGTTGCGCACCGCCGACCTCATGGACTTAACCGGCTCGTCCGCCGTGTCGTCGATGCCGAGGGCCGCGCCCTCCATGACGTAGCCGAAAATCTTGCGGAACACGCGCGAGGGAGAGTGGATGCCGAGCAGGTTCTTGGCCGCCTCAATGGCGCCGCCAACCACGCCGGTAATCTTGCTCACGACCACGCCTGCCGCGCCGCTGATTCCGTTTGCGATGCCCTGCACGATCTGCGAGCCGATGGAGGCCACGCGGCCCGGGATGGAGGACAGGGCGCTCATGATGGAGCTGCCGATGCTTGCGGCAGCCGAGGTCACGAAGCCGACCGCGCCGCGGATGGCGGAGCCCAGGCTGCTGATTCCGTTGCGGCCGATGCTCGCCAGGGTGGACGGCAGGTTCTGGATCGCGCCGCGGATGGCGGACACGATGTTGGTGCCGCACGAGCTGACGAAACCGGCCATGCCGGTGATGCCGTTGCCAAGGAACGTGATGGCGTTTCTGCCGAGGCTCAGCCAGTCGAGCGCCGACCACACCGAGACGAAGGCCGAGAAGATTGCCGGGATGTTGGCGATGAGCGTCGGTATCGCCTGCACGATGCCAAGTGCCAGCGTCACGATTGCCTGGATGCCGGCACCGAGCAGTATTGGCGCGTTGTCGTTGATCGCGCTGGCAAGGTTCTGCACGATGACCGGGGCCTGCTCGATGAGCGTCGGCAGGCTGTCGGCGATACCCTGCGCCAAGCCGACGATGAGGTTCGCCGCGCCCTCTGCCAGAACGCCCGCGTTCTCGGCTATGGACTCGGAGAGGCCGGTGAGAATCTGCAGGCCGCTCTCCGTGATTGAGGGCAGGTTCTCGGACAGGTAGCCGCCGAGCGATGTCATGAGCGACGCCGCCGTCTCGGAGAGGAACGACAGCCCCATCTCGATTCCCTCGGCGAGCCTGGGAACGACCTCGCCGCCCACGTCGGCGAAGCCCTCGGCGATGCCGGGCAGCGAAGAGGTGATGTTCTCCTGCAGCGTAGACAGGTCGCCCTCGAGCAGCGTCAGGCCGTAGACCATGGCGAGGTGCAGAGACTCGAGCGGGTTGTCACCAGCCGACCAGATCTCGCCAAGGCCCTTGAAGCGCTCGCCGATCTCGTCCACGCCGTCCGAAACGGCGGAGAGGATGTCGCCCATGGGCCCGGGCACGGCCTCAGCCGCGCTGTCGAGCGCCTGCGTGAAGATGTCGACGAACGCCTGGCCGAGCACGGGACCGACCGACGTGACAAGGCTCGGTAGCTGCGACAGCGCCGTGCCGACGATGGTCGCAACGCGCGGTATGACGTTCGAAGCCGCCGTCTCGACCGACTCGACCAGCTCCTCGGTGAGCTTGCCCATATCGGCGTCGTCCTTGCCCAGCTCGGTCAGCCAGTTCTCCCAGGCGGCCTTCGCCATGTTGCAGGAGCCCTCGATGGTGGTTGCCGCCTCGCGCGAGGTCGTGCCAGCGATGTTCATCTGCTCCTGCATCGTGTGGATGGCGAGCACGATGTTGTCGAAGGACAGACTCGACTCGTCCACGGCGGAGTTGACGGCATGCGCGTCCTTGATGAGGCGCTGCATCTCCTCCTTGGTGCCGCCGTAGCCCAACTTGAGGTTGTCCAACATCGTGTAATTTTGTTTCGCAAAGCCCTGGTACGCGTTCTGGAGGTCCTCCATCGCCGTGCCGAAGGTGTTGGCGTTGTCGCTCATGTCGACCATTGCCGTGTTGGCGTACTTCGCGGCCTTTACCGTGTCGCCGCCCAGTGAGGAAACGAGCGAGGCCGAGAAACCCGTCACCTGTTCCATGTATTGGTTGGCGCTAATGCCGGCCGTCTTGTAGGCTGCGTCGGCGTTTGCGAGCACCGTGGTCTGCGCCTGCTCGAGCTGCTGCCACTTGCCGGAGCACTGCTCGACGGTCTGCCCCGTGAGCGCGGCGTACTCGTCGAGCGACTTGCCCATGTTGCCGAAAATCTTCTGAATGCCGCCGACGTTCTGCTCGTACGCGGCGTAGGCCTGCGTGCTCGCCACGCCGATGGCGGCGACGCCCGCGCCGACGGCGGCGACGCTAACGCCGATAGCCTTGGCCGCTGCCGTGCCTGCACTTCCCAGCGTGCCCACGACCTTCGAGGCCACGCCCTCGGCCTTGCCGCTGGCCTCGTCCTTGAGGCCGACCTTAATCATCAGGTCGAGAAGGTTCACCTAGACCACCTTCAATCCCATCCGCTCGATGATGTCTGCGGCGATCTCGTCGCCGCCGCGCGTGTCCTCCGCCTCGGACCCATCGCCCGCACCGCCGTTGACGATGCTCAGAAAGGGCTCCTTGAGCCACTTCCCCTGCGCCATGAGGCGCACCGACTCGCTCAGGTACACGCGGAACGCCTCCCGCTCGTCCCGCTCGCGCCACCGCGCGACCATGTACCTACAGAAAGGGCGAGCACGCCGTGGCCCGACGTACTCGCCCAGACAGAGCCATATGTGAGATGGGTCCTCGGCGGCTATCCAAAAAAAGGAGCCAGAATGTCCTTGATGCCGTCGATGCCGTCGATGGCATCCTTGATGTCGTTCACCCACTTCTTGACGGTGAAGTCGGCCTTGTACTCCTCGAGTGTCTGGCCGTCGAGCGCGGCGAGCAGCTTGTAGCTGATCTCGCCGCCCTGGCGCAGCACGTCGGGCAGCAATCCCGCCACCATGTCCACGGCGAGGCCGTTGACCTCGGAGGCGGCGGCTACCTTCGCGGCCTCGGGGTCGCCCTTGACTTTGGCATTCGCCTTGGCCTTCGCCTTGGCGGAATCAGCGCGGAACTTGGCGTAGGCCGCCTTGGCCTTTGCGCCAAGCTCGCCGTTCATGACGTCCTCCGCCACGTCCGCCAACAGGCACATGGCGTTCTGGAACTCGTCGGCGTTAAGGTTCTCCAGCTTCATGGTTAGGCTCCAATCTCCTGCTTGATATACAGCTCGTAGGGCACGATCTCGGGGGTCTTGATTGAGTAGTGGCCCGTGAACTCAAACGCGAACTGGCCCTTGGCCTTGTTCTGCGTCGTGATTTGCAGGCCGCCCGTGTTGAGCGCGTTGATGAGGTGAACGGCGATATAGCCGTTGCCGTTCTCGCCCGAGTAGTCGCCGATGAGCCAGATGTCGGCGAAGTCGTCCTCCGAGAGCGCGGAGCGCGGGACGATCTTCCCTGCGGTCTCGTCGGCTGCTGCCGCGAGCTTCTTGCCGAGCGCGGTGTTCAGCGTCACGAATGTGCCGCTCAGCTTGGCCTCGATGCTGTCGATGCGCTTCAGCTCCATCGTGTTGGCGGGGCAGTTGTCGATGTCCTCGCCATAGTCGATGAAGCTTGGCGTGGCGGTGAAGCTGACTCCGCCGCTCGTCGCGCCCATCAGCTCGGACTCCGCGACCTCGGCGGTATTGGGGCTGAAGTTCGTGGCGAGCAGGCCCGCGTTGATTACGATCTCCTTGAACGTGTTCTCGGGGATGCGCGTGAACTTAGACATATGACCTCCTAGTAGCTGGTCATGTACTCAATGGTCAGGTTGATGATTCGGCGCTTCACGGCGTTGTCCTCGTCGGCCATGGCGTTGCAGAACGGCTCGCCCTGCATTACCCACATGCCGCCGCCGTCGCACGGCAGCAACACGCCGGAGAGCCCGAGCGCCCGGGCGACCTCCTCGGCCTTGGCGTTGGGCGCGGCCTCGGACGAGGTCCGGTACCAGAGGTTCACCTCGGAGTTGCACTGCGTGCCGAACGCCGCGGTCGGCAGGTCGTAGGTGATGTAGGGCATCTTCGCCTCGCCCGGCACAGCCGAGTCGCGGTACACGGGCAGCCCGAAGCCCTCGAGCCAAGCCTGCAGCGCTGCCGCCTTAGTCGCCATCCGGCACCTCCCACTCCTCCGCGCTGCACTGGCCGAAGCCAAACGACGCGCAGCACGGCGCGGCGCCGTCGTCCGCGTTCGACGTGCAGCGGAATACCTGCCCGTCGAACGTACGCTGGAAGAGGTCGCCGTACCGCAGCGGCTCGGCGGTCGTCACTGTGTAGACGTTCCTCACGCCGTCGTGCTCCGCGATGCGCGAGGCCGTGGAGCTGTCGCGCACGATCGCCGCCGTGAAGCCGTCGCCGACGGCGAGGACGGTCTTGAAGCCGCCCTCGCCGTCAGGCTCGGTCTTTGCGACGAGCCTCGCGCACGCCACCGCCATGCGCTCGTACAGGCGACTCACAGCTTTCTCCAAGGGTCGAGACGCGCCTTGAACTGCTGTCGCCACGTGATGGGCGAGCCGTCGCCGCCGACGCGCGTGTAGCTGTAGCCGCCGAAGCTCTCGGATGCATACGGGCTGTCCAGCTCCTTGGCGTGCTCGGTCTGCCACGCCGCGATCTCGCCGGCGAGGTCGACCACGGCCTGCGGGATGGCGAGCGCCCAGACGGTGCCGACGAACTCCTCGTCCGTGAGGCCGTTGTAGGGCCATGAGTGCAACCCATCGTTGAACGTCGAGCCCGTGATGCGGATGTACTGGCCCTCCTTGAGGCCGAGGGCCGCGGGTGGCACGAGGCTACCGCCCTCGATGCGGACGCGCCCCGTGCGCTTGTCGGCGACGAACCAGTTGCGCAGCGACAGAAGCACCTGCTCGAGCATCTCTGCGCCTATCGCTTATCGGTGATGACGGCGGCGAGCTCGGGGCTGAGGGTCTTGACGCCGCAGAGCATGTCGATGGAGACGGTGTCGGTCTTGGTCTTCTGGTCGTAGCCCTGCACGACGCGCAGGCCGAAGCCGTCGTAGGAGGTGGAGTACGCCTTGGGAGCGCCAAGCGGCATCTCGAGCTGACGGGTCACGAGCGCGAAGGCGTTCTTGTGGAAAGCGATGGACGGCGTGTAGTTGGCCGTCTCCGCCGTGGTCTTCTGCACGTTCTGGTCGCAGTAGAAGTCGAGGCCGTACTTGCGGCCAAGCGATGCCTCCTTGAGGGCGGTGCCGTTGTCGCCGACGGCGGACGCGTTGGTGAACGCCTCGGTGTTGAGCAGGTCGGCCTCGGCCTGGGAGCCGTAGACGAAGCGGCGCTCCGTGGAGGGTGCCTTGGCGTCCACGAGGAACTTGCGGGCGGCGATGATGTCCGCCACGGCGATGGCGCCCTTGGTGTGGTCGACGCGGTTCGTGACGTCCTTCTCGAGCTTGAGCAGGTAGCCGTCGATCTTGTCGGCGAAGGCCTGCATCGCCGGGACGAGGAACTGTGCGGAGAAGTCGACGATGCCCATCGTCAGCTCCTTGGACGTGACGGCGAACGTCACGTCGAGCAGCTTGTCCATCTTGACGGGGACCTTGCCCTCCGTGGCGTCCTGCACCTCGACCTCGGTGGTGAACTCCTTGGCCTCGAAGGTGGCGGGCTTGCGAACGGTGATGGTGTCGCCCACGCCCGCGACGAACTCGGAGGAGTAGTCGCGGTGGACGAGGTTGGCCATGACGGCGTTGGTGCGCAGAACGTCCAGCGCCTCGTTGGCGATGATGTTGGGTGTAAGGATGGTGTTCGACATAGATACCCCTTAGCCTCTCTGCTCCGCCTTGTACTTCATGTACTCGGCGGTGCTCATTTCGTTGATGTCCTTGCCGCCCTCGCCCTTGGGGGCGTGGGCCACGTCGGCACCCTTGACGGTCGTGGTTGCGATGAAGTCGGCCCAGTCGGCCTTGATGCCCTCGGTCAGCTTGTCCGCGTCCTCGATAGCGCCGTCCTTGACGGTCACGTTCTCGAGGTCGGAGACCTTGAGAACGGTTTCGATGCGCTTGGGGTCGACGCCCGCCGACTTGAGCAGCTTTCGGTACAGGCCGCGCTTCTCGGCTGCGGCCTTCTCGCCCTCGACCTTGGCCTTGTAGTCCTCTAGGTTCTTGACGGCGGCCTTGTACTTTTCCTCGTACTCGTCCGCGCCCTCGCCCTTGGCCTTGAGTGCGTCCAGCTCCTTCTTGTAGCCGTCCGCCTTGTCCGCGGCCTCCTTGAACTCGTCGCGCTGCGCCTTGAGCGCGTTCACGCTCTCGGCATGCTCGTCGATGATCTGGTCGATCTTCTCGTCCTCGATGCCCATTGCCTTGAGCATCTTTCGCGTAAGTGCCAACAGAATCTCCCTTGCTTCGGAATGGGCGGGTTCCCACCTATTGCCTCGGCGGGGCCCGCGCCGCAATACCTCGCGGCAAGGGTGAGTATCCAAACGGAGTAACGCGGCCCTATGCGCCGCCCCTCAGGTGCTTCTCGAGAATCGCCCGGTACGTGTCCCCGTGGCCCGTCGCCGCCTTGCGCAGGAAGTGCTTGCCCTTCATGCGGGAGGTCCCCTCCTCGACGTACGGCGCATACTCGACGTTGGTGCCGATGAAGCAGTCGTAGCCTTTGAGGAGGTGCGTGACGGAGTTGCGCAACCTGCCCGTGTCGACCGGGCACGTCGCCTTGGCGTAACCCTCCGCGACGAGGCCTATCTCCTCCAGGCCCGTTTTATAGGCGCGCAGGAGAGCCTTCTCGACCTGCTCGATATTGTTCTGCCGTATCTCGATGCACTCGGCGGTATCCAGCTTCGCGGCGTTTACGATCTCCTCGGTGATGAGGGTGCCGTGCCGGCCGTGGTCGCCGACGCCGCCGACGAGCCCGTAAGCCATCAGTCGAGCACCTCGCAGCCGTAGCCAACGCGCCCGTCGACGTCCGCCTCGATGGCCTCGATGGCCTGCACCGGAACGCTCTCGCACCCGAGCGTGCAGCCGTCGTCGGGCTCGACCTCGTCGCCGCGCTGCGTGCAGATGTAGGTATCCGGGAACGTGAAGCCGAAACCCAGCTTTACGGCGCAGTCTCCGCAGTTCGCACAAGTGAATAGCTCTTTCATGCCTGCCCCAATCTCTCTGCGGGCAGTGTCGCGGTACGGTCACGCGGCATGAAAAAAGCCCCGCCGTGGCGGGGCCTGTTGGCTAGTTATTTAGTTCGCTTTCGAATATCTCGACTATATCGGCTTCAAGAGCATCCTCGAACTTATCCGGGCCAAACAGCTCGTAGTACTCCCTGCGATTCTCGTCGTCGTATTTGGCCTCTTTAAGCCATAGCTCCTGAACGGCTTTAGGCTTGGAATCGAGAACGTGACCTATAGCGTCGACGTCGTCTCTTCCGTCGAGATAGCTAACGGCTTCGTTGAGTATGTCATTCATGATGCTCAATCTTGAAACCGAACCTCTCCTCAATCGCCCGAAACAGCCTGTCCTCGTTGCCGCCGTAAAGCCTTTGGATTCTAAGGTACTTCACCTCATCGACATTATAGGACGCATCCGGCTCGGAAACCTTCTCGAACGTGTAGATACTTCCATCGTGAGCTGCGATTATCCCCATCTCGCAGCCCTTGCCGCCGACCGCCAAAAGGTCAGCCGCGCTAGGGATGCCAGAGGCCGGGTGGTTGTGGAGCAGCACTACGCGCCGACCGTCCCCGATTGCCGCCTCGACCTTCTTGCCGAACTTCGCCGGAGGGACCACGGTGCTGCCGATGGTCGAGTTAACGCAGCTCGTGATTGTCTTGCCCGTTGACAAGTCGATGGCGTAAAGGTCCTCGCCGTTCGTGCCCCCTCGGTGGCTGAGGATGCGTCTTATGCTCGCATGTACGCCGTCCGCGGCATCTTTGCCGACGGCTTTAGACACCTTTGCCCTGTAGTCCCTGCTCGCGATCTTCCCCATATCCACCGCGAACTCCATTGAGTGCTCTACCGGCTTAGCTCTCGATTTTCCGCCGCCCTCGTAGACCGTGCCGAGCGCCGAGTCCAGCACCTTTTGCTGGTCGCCCGCCGACATTTTCCTAAACCCGCTCGACGGTATGCCGTAGTCCTCGAGCTGGCGCGAGAGCCGCTTTCGCGCCTCGGTCTTGGATACACCCGCCACGTCCAGCTTGCGCTTGGTGCCGGGCATGTCCATGAACTCTGAGATGGTGCGGTTCGCGGGCTTCGCGCCGGTGACGGCGGGCTTGCCCGCCTTCCATTCCTCGTAGGTCATGCCCTCGGGCAGTCGACTGAAACGCTCGCCGTCGAGCACGTCGAGCCCGTCACAGCACGCAATCAGCGTGCATCGGCAGTTGCACGTCTCGGCATACGGCGCCTCGGGGTCGCCCGGGTAGCGGCACCCGTTGCTGAACTTCTCGCCGACCTCCACCTTCTCGCGGTCGAGCTTTCTGTGGCTCGAGCGCGTGCGCCCGTCGAGCGTCGCCATCCATTCCTGCTGCACCTTGATGCCGAGCCCCTTGGCCCTCTTGTAGCTGTCGACGCGTCCGGCGTTCTCCGCCGCCGTCGTCGAGGTCCGCGCCAGACGCACCGCCGCCGCGCGGTTGGACCCCGCCACGTCCTGGATGCGCTTCGCGATCTTGGGTATCGACTCGCCGAGCAGCACGCCCTGCGTGATCTGGTTGGCGATGAGCCGCCGGTTCCACGCCACATCCTTGGCGACGTTGACGGACGGCTTTGGCAGGTAGCTGTCGTGGTCGGTGAGCAGCCTCTGGACGGTTGACGCGTCCTGCAGTGCGTAGGCCGTGTCAACGCCCACGGCGCTCTCGACCTGCCACGTGCCGTAGTTGTAGTTCTCGGCGTAGACCTCGGGCAGCCTGCCCTCGATGGCGGCGGCCGCGACGACGTTCGCATGCGTCATGGCCTCGGCGCACTGCTTGAGGACGATTCGGTAGCGCCTGCCCGCCGCTATCTTCCCGCTTCGCCAAGACCTATATTGAGCCTTGGTGATTTCGCCGGCCTCGAGACGCTCGCGCATCCTCTCGTCGTCGGCCTCGAACTGCGCCAGATAGCGCTTGAGGTTGGCGTAGGCCGTCTTGCTCGCCTCGCCGTACACTCCCGCCACCTCGCGCTCGAACGCCCGAATCTCGGCGTCTGAGAACTCGTGAGCGCTATCCTTCGCCATGCGCCGCCTCCAATCGTCGGCACGCATGGTCACCCGCGCATAACGGAAAAGGGCCCCGACCGAAGCCGGGGCCCTTCCCTACTCGCCGTCTGCCTCTAGCATCTGGCGCACCTCGTCGCGCCAGCGCTCGGGAACGCTCTCGAGCGTGCGCTTGCCGCTCTTCACGGCGCGGTAGTAGATCTTCGCCAAGTTACTCACCTCCAACGATGTCGCCGAGCTCGAGAAGGGCCGCCTGCGAGTCGGCGACCTGCTGCTGGAGCGATGCGATCTGCTCCTCCATGCTCATGCCGTCCGCCTCGTGTGCCACCCAGACGGTGTCAAAGTCGGCCTTTGCGCCCTCGACCGTCAGCTCGCCAGTCGGGTCGGTGAAGTGCAGCTCCTCGTAGGTGAACACCTTCACCTTGACGGAACCGCCCTCGCCGCCCTGCTCCTCGCGCTCGCCCTCGGCGATGCCGCGGCGCAGCCAGACGTCGGTCCCCGCAATCTCGACCGTCTCGGGCCTCTCGCCCGTTCGCTCCGACTTCACAACCATATTTTTCCTCCTAACCCACGGCCCTCGCCGCGTTGAATATGCACCGCTTAGCGTTCATCTGGTGCTCCATGACGGCCGTTTTCAGCCAGCCCCAGTAAGAGCACACGCGCCTCGCCAAGCGCTCGGTGCGCCTGCGCATGTAGCGCGCGAACGCGCGTCGCAGTCGTTTCCAGAGCCTCTTTCGCAAGTCGACCCGGCGCCCGCGAGCGCACCAGATGCGATAGCCCGCGAAGTCGATGGGCTCGGCGCCGTTGCGCCTCACCTTCCACGGCTTCAGCGACAATCCTAGCCGCCCCAAAACGCGTGCGGCGATGGCCGCGGCCTTCCTGAGCGAGCGCTTTGAGTTGCCGAGAAAATAGCCGTCGTCGGCGTACCACACCTGACATACCGCGAGCCTCACGCGCTTGCCGCGCCGCTCCTTCGCCGCCTCCTCGACCGCGTGGTACGCGAACGAGATCACGAACGCCGCCAACCGAAGCGACAGGTAGCTGCCGAGGATAAGGACGCCGTTCATCGTCGACAGCAGCGAATGGAGCAGGTAGAGGACTTGGCTGTTCTTGACGTAGCGCGCCACCAGACCCTCCACTATCGCCGTCTGCATCGAGCCGTAGCAGTTGCGGATGTCGACGTGTACGTGGTAGGCGAAGCGATGAACCGCGCGCCTGAGCTTGCGCATCCCCAGCGCCGCGCCCTTGCCCTTGACGCCGCTCGACACCTGCCAGAAGCCGACCTTGGCGGCAAGGAGCGGCTCAAGTGCCCCAACGCACAGGTAGTTGCACACCTGCCACTTGATACTCTCAACGCTTATCTCGCGCAGCTTGCCGTTGTTCGGGTCGTGCTTCAGGTAGGTTCGAATCGGCTCGAACGTAAGCGTCTCGGTCGAGAGCTCTAGCCAGATGCGGTCGACGAACGCCGTCTCGGTGCCGTATTCGTCGGCGACGCGCCAGCCGTTCTCCTTGCCGGAGTCGCTTTTCTTCCATCGGTGCAGGGCCTCGACGACGCTTCTGCGCGTGAACTCGAGGCCCTTGCAGTAGGTTTTCATAGATCAAAGCTCTTTCTGTCTGTCATACGAGCGTTCGCCTTGCGGCTACCAGCCCGTGAGCCTTGCGGACAAATTTCACTCAAAGGAGTCAGGCCGAGCCGCGTCCCGCCAGAAAGCGGCGGGCGCGGTAGACACGGTGCGAGTAGAGATTTATAGACAGATTGCCGGGAGACGAAGTTCCAAGTGGCCCTACCGGACCTGTTCCTCGAGTTCGCGTAACGAAGACCGGCATTCGAGCCGTTCCTCAGGTTGCCGAGGAACTGAACCAGAAACCAGCGCCGCCCTCACCGTGAATCCCTGTTTGGGGTTAGGAGGGGGCCAGCCCCCTCTCAGGGCTACGCCCTGATTCACCCCCGGCTACGGCCCGTAGCAGAAAGCCGGGAGACGAAGTTCCAAGAGGCCCGACCGGACCAGCTCCACGAGCCCGCGCAACGAAGACCGGCATCCGAGCCGCTCCCCAGGTCGCCGAGGAACAGAACCAGACGGATTGTGCCTTTGACTTTGCCGCCGGAGGTGTCGAAGTAGAAGTAGTCGCCGACACCGGTCGTCGCCGAGCCGCCGAGCCCCTTTCCCAAGATGAGGCCGTTGACAAACTGGATGTCGAGCATGTAGCCGTCCGCCGTCGGCATGCACGCCGCCGTCGGGGTCACCCCGTCCGCCACGGCGTTCTTCTTCTCATTGCGGGTGTCGGGGTTGACCGCGATGCCGAAGCCCGTGCCGTCGGAGACAAAGAGCGCATCGCCCATGAACTCCCACAGGCCCAGCCCCGTCTCGACGCCGCCGACCTTGAACGGGTGCTTGCCGTCCTTCGCCACCTGGCCGTCGCCAACGAGGGCATCGGTGTTGCCCGTGCACCACGGCGCACTCTGGAGCCATGTGTTCACGGTCGTGTCGAACGCCTTGGCGACGTCCATGAGAAGCGCCACGTTGCCGTCTGCGAGCGTCTCCTTGCCGCCGACAACGGCACCGTCGAACACGTCGTACGCCGCCGCGGCGCCTCGGTCTGGGCACGTGGTGCCCGTGTCGGTGCCGTACATCATCGACGCACCCACGGGAATCGCTGCCGCCTGCTCGGCGGTGACGACCACGCGCGTGACGCCCGTCTCGGCGAGCGCGGGGTGGATCTGGATGTTGAAGTCCGTGCAGCCCGGGAAGTCCACCTGGGAGGACTTGCAGAGCGTCTTGGTCAACTGGTGGAAGTTGATATACCACTGGTCGTAGGCGCTCATGCCCGAGTAGCCCGTGGTCGCGGTCTTGCAAAGGTCGACGAGCGAGTCGTGCGACGTCGTGCGGTTGGCGACCTTCGCGCCCGAGACGGAGCGCGGGCGCCCGTCGGCGTCGATGCTCATGGGATACGTCGGCGTCAGCATGTACGGTCGCAGCGTGCCGTCCGGCAGCAACGCCTTGGGGTTCGGCTGCGAGCCGCTGAATCGGCTGTCGGACCACGAGACGAGCAGGTTGCCGTTCGTCAGCACCTCGACCGCCTGCCACACGACCGGCGCAATCTCGTAGACGTTGTTGCCGTGTCCGTTGTCCACACGCGAGAAACCGTAGTCGACGCCGTCGATGGCCTCGACCCACGGCACGCCGTCGGCGTCGGCACCGGCGTTGGCGGACACGTGGAACCACGGGCCGCCCTCGGTGTCGAACGGGTCGACAGCCGCGCTCGTCGCCGTCGCGGGCACGAACTCGGTGGAGGCCACGCGCTTCGCGGCGGCGCTCATCGGCTGGATGTCGGCGGGGCTGCCCGCCGGGATGAGGAACGTGTACACCAGCCCCGTCTTGTGCTTGTCCACCATCGCGGCGACGCTCTCGTTGGAGTAGCGGCCCGTCGAGGCGTCGCGCTCGAGCGCTTTCTGGTCGCCCAGGTTCTTCACCGCGCCGACAAGCGCCCACACCGCCTTGTCCGATGCCAGCGGGTCCGCGTACTCGAACCCCTCGGTTGCCTGCTCGGTTGCCTGCGTATCGGCCATTTAGGCACCTACCTTTCGCATCTGGCAAATCTTGCCGTTTACCTTCTTGAGTCCCAGCGCCGTCACGGCAGCCGCCGAGTCGATAATCGACTGGTAGTTCAGGGCTGCCGTGACGGCGTCCTTGAGAGCCGCCTGCGCGTCGGCGAGGGCTTTGGTCGAATCCTGCTCGCGCTTCTGCTCGGCGGTCTTGCGTCCGGCCTCAGCCTCCTTGCGCTCCGTCTCGTTCTGCCCGCGCTCGGTCTCTTTCTCCTTGCGCCCCGCCTCGGCGTCGGCGCGGCTCTTCTCCGCCGTTCCGACAGAAGCCTTGAGCTGCTTGAACTCGTTGTTGACCTTGTTCACGCCAGCCGCCGCGTCCGTCGCGGGCTTCTTGAGCTCCGCGATCTGCTCGGCGGTGAGGTCGCTATATCTCAACGCGTCGCCCTTCGGCACGCCGACGACCAGCACGTTGCCCTCCATCGCCGCCGTTGCCTCCGAGCCCGAGGCAAGAGTCGTGGCGCGTGCCCCCTTGACCTCGGCGGCGACAGCCTTGTCGCGTGCGGCCTCCGCCGCCTTCTGCGCGGCCTTGGCCTCGTCTCGCGCCGTCTCCGCGTCCTTGATGGTGCGCTGGTCGCTCGGCTCGTAGATGTACTCGGCGGGCTTGGCTCGCTTCTTTACGTCCCAGAGCGCCTCGATGCGCGTGCGTCCGCCGTATGCCTCGTCCGTGATGTAGGCCCATGCGTACACGCGCCCAGCCGCCTGGAGCAGCTCGTCGGGAATCTTCGCCTTGCTGTCGGCCACCGCAACCGTGTAGCACGTCCCTGTGGTCGACTTGGCGAAATGCACCTGCTCGCAGCCGACAACCTCGACCTCGCGCCCGGTGTCCCACTGCCACAGCTCGCCGTCAAGCACCTGCAATGCCGCCATCACTCATCACCTTCCTCATCCTCGTCGCCCTCCTGGGCACCCTTCGCGTTCGCCGCCAGGGCGGGCGGCAGCGCCGCCATGCGCTCCTCCTGCTCCCGCTGCTTGCGCTCCAAAATCTTCGCCCTCTCGTCTGGCGTGATGTTCGGCAGCTTTCGCAGGATCGTCTCGTCGTCCAGATACTCGGCCTCCAGGCACACGGTCTCGACCTGCTCCTTGGTGTTGCTGATGCGAGTGTGCGTGAACACGGGCGTGTCCTCGATGCCCTGCAACGCAAGGATGTCCATGATACCCTCGCGGATGTGGCGCTCAAACTCGGCAGCCTCCTCGTCCATCGGCTGATATGCTGCGTCGATATGGTCGTTGGTCGCCCCCGCCGCGATGGTGTGGACGTCCAGCGCGCCGAAGTCCTCGTAGATGTCGGCCTTGATCTGCGCCAGCGTCTCCTTGCGGCCCTCGACGGGCACCTCCTGCGTGTACGGCGTCACGGACTGCCCCTGCTCGGCGTCGACCTCGGCCACGTGCGTCAGCTTGAGTTTCGCCCGCCACAGGTCGAGGTCCCTGTCGTCCATGCCGCCGGCTCCGTTGATGAGCCAGTAGATCTGTGCGCAGTCGCGCGTGTCGTTCACCAGGCCGCTCTTGATGAGGTCGTAGGCGTCGATGCTCTCGCGCATGCCGACGAGCGTGCTCTGGTGCGCGTCGCTGCCCCAGACCGCCACGATTGGCAGGCGGGAGTAGTTCTCCGCATCGACGGCCAGCTTCATCCCGTCCGCCGGTATCTCCCGATACGTGACCTTGTATGCGCGCTTGGCCTCGGCCACCTCGAAGTCGAAGCCGCTGCCGCCCGACACCATCTCCGTGTAGCCGTCCTGCTCGTAGAGTGTCGCGTGCCACGGGTGGTCGGAGTCGAGCCGCCAGAACCTCACGCCGGCGTATAGCGCCCCCGAATACTCGTCCCACACCGGGCAGAACTCGTCGGCGGTAAACACGTCGATGTGGTCGAGGTTCCAAAACGGGAATGACACACCGTGGATGAGCGCCTTGAGCCCCATCTCCATGACATCGTCGTCGAAGCGGTCGCCAAGCCCCTCCTTGGTCGTGTCCTTGCCGCCCGCCGAGACGTCCACGAAGCTCACGCCCTTACCGAGCGAGTACGTGCAGCGCTGGACGTTTAGGCGCTTGAACAGGTTACTCGCCAGCCTCAGCTTCGAGGCCGTGAAGTCCTCGGCCTCGGCACCGGAGCACGAGTAGATCTTCTGCACGAAACGGTTGATCGTGACGTTGTGCTGGCGGTAGTACTCGTTCGCGGTGACGGCGTTGCGGTACATCTCGCTCGACATGTGCCGCTCGATGGCATCAGCCGCGAACGCCGTCGCCGACGCCGCCGCCTTGAGGTCGCCATCGGTCACCAAAGGCCCCTTAGACAAGCCGTTACCTCCCTCCAAAGAATGGGTTTACCTGCCCTTTCGCAGGCTTGTACATGCGCAGTGTTGCCACGCCGTAACGGAGCGCGTCGCAGCTGTGGTCCTCGACCTTGACAGGCCTGTCGCCGTCCGCCTTGGCATCCCAGCAGTAGCCGCCGAGCTCGCCTATCAGCCCTGCGCAGGCGTCGGAGATGCGCACCGTGCCGTTGCCCAGGCACACCCCCGTCTCTCGTATGCCGTCCGCGACGTCGTTGCGCCCCTTCTTGGTCTTGAACCCGGCCTGCCGCATCGCGGCGATGAAGCTCGTGGCGCTCGGGTCGATGATGAACGTGGGCGGCTTGCCCAGCCCGCGCACGAAGTCGGCCATGTCGGCTACGTAGTCGGCGTCCGTCTTCTGGTGCCCCGTATCGCGGCCCGAGTAGCGGTACTCGTCCACCGCGTGCCACACCTTGCCGTCAAATGCCCACAGAAGCGCCGCAAAGGCGTTCTGCGTGCCGTAGTCGCAAGACACCGCGTACTTGACAGCGCCGCCCGTATACCGGCTCTCGAGGGCACCCTCCCACTCGGGGTAGACCAGGCCCTCGGCCAGCGTCCACTTGCCCAAGATGTAGCGGTCGTAGTACACACCGCTGCCGTAGTCCTTGATGAGGGCCTCGATGACATCCGGTGCCAGCGCACCGTCCCAGATCGTGTAGTCCTGCCTGTAGATGTCGCTGTCGCCGTCGAGAAACCGTTTGAACCAGTGGTTGGGGCTGTCGGGGTTGCAGGTGCCGTCGAAGCGGCTGTGCTCGCAGCGCAGGCGGCTCTTGAGCATCTGGAACACGTCTTCGCTCCACGTGGCGACCTCGTCGCCGTAGACCCACTCGAACGTGGCGCCCTGAATCTTGGATACGCTTGTCTTCTTGTCCGCCCCGAGGCAGTAGACCTTGCGCCCGAATATCTGGGCTGTGTTGTCCCGCCCGATCTGGCTGACGACGTCTTCGCTGTAGAGTGAGCGCATCGGCTCGAGGATGTTGCGCTCGAGCGTCGAGCGGGTGTTCCCGATCATCACCGCCAGCCCCTCGCCCCTCATGGCGAGAAGCCTCTGCGGTATGGTCACGGCTATGTCGACGTAGCTCTTGCCCGAGCCCGTCGCCCCGCACTTCACGTTGTAGCGGTGCGTGCAGTTGGCGAGGTACTCGCGCTGCATCCTCGTGAGCGGCATCGGCTACTCGTCCCCGCCGATTGAGGACGGCACGGACAGCACAAGCTCCTTGGCGGCCTTGAGCACCGCTGTGTCGGTGGTGTCCATGATGCGCTGCGCCTTGGCGTACTCCTGCGGGTACTTGCGCTCGAGCAGCCACGCCGCCGCCTGCCAGCTGTCGCCGCTCGCGTCCATGATGCGGCCCACGAGCGTCGCCTTGCGCTCGACCTCGGCCTTTTTTAGAACGTGACACAGTTGACGCTGATTGTCGGTTCTGGGGTGGTTGATCCAGCGGCTGTATGTCTCGCGTGCGACCCCGAGATACGCGGCGATGTCCTTGTCGGTCATTCCGGCACGGCACAGGCGGACGGCATCCTCGATGCCCTCCTTGGTCAGTTTTTCACGCCCTTTTCCCGCCACAAAATCACGTTTCCGCTGGTAGATAGCCATATGGAAACGCGAACGTTCCCACCTTTTTACGCACGTGGACAAGCGCGTGCGTTTGCCCACGAGCGTAAAAAGGGGGTAACGTTTAAAGAAAAGGCCCCGGTTTCCCGGGGCCTTTCGGCTACTCGACCTTGGTCGGCTTGATTCTGATCACCTCGGCCAGCCTCTCAAACGTCTCCGTCCAGCTTCTGCCGTCTGTGCGCGGCCTGTCGTATGCGGTTGCTCTCCGCCTCTTCATCGAGCCGCCTCTTCCTCTCCGCCAGATAGCACCCCTTGCAAAGCCTCCACTTCTTCGCCTGCGCCGACGTGTCGAACACGGGCCGCGCGTCGCACACGATGCACAGCCCATCCGTTCCGGTCGAAAAGCGCCCGTACCGCTGCCGCGCGTGCCTCACGGCGCTCGGCGTCACCCTCAGCTCCGCCGCGATCTCCGCCGCCGTCCGCTCCGGGTGCGCCTGCATCCGCCTTATCATCTCGTCCGTCCACAGGACGTAAGAGGAGCGCCCCTTCCGGAGCGCCCACTCGTCCCTCAACGGATGTGCTGACTTTGTGGATGGGCCTTTTGGCCCATCTCCTACAGGTGGCCTACACGCCATTCGCATACCCCCTCGCGCTCGGTTTGCTTCGGTTACCATACCAAGCGCCGGGGACCACCTCACGCACGGCGCTCGATTATCGCCCCGCACTTCGGGCAATGGACGGCCTCATACGCCAGCATGTCCCCAAAGCCGATATGTTCCCAGATCTGTCCATCCCATCCGCAGTCGGAGCAGTGGAAGTAGCCGTCGACCATCCGCTTGCCCGGGATGAACGGATCCTGCTTGTGCTCGACAAGGTCGAGGCACGTCGGGCGGTCGATTAGGTCGGCAAGATGCAGCAAGTCCTCGTAATGAGGCCAACCGCGGACTCCGCAGAACACGGCATAGAGCGCGGCGAACGGAGAGTAGTCGGGATCGTCTTGCAGGTCGTTTTTGCGCCTGTTGGCTGCGCTTCGTATATTCGCCGCTACATTGCGGCGCTCATCATCGGTAATCATTCGTACACCTCTATCACGAGCTCGTATATGTCTATGCCCGTCTCCTCGGCAATGGAGAACAGGATGCTCAGCGAAATGCTCTTACGACCGTTCAGCAGCTCGCTGAAATACGAAGTCGAGATGCCGAGCGTCTTGGCAAAATCGCCTTGCGTGAGATCGTGGTCAATCAGATAGTGCTGGACGGCCTTCCTGTTGAGCACGTAGTCAGTTGCCGCCCTCATAGCTCACCCTTTCATTCCATAGATCTGCGGCGAACTCCTCGGCGTACTCTAGGTCCGTCCGTGCTCCGCATCCCAAGCAGCTCACGTAGAAGGTGCCCAGACCTTGATGCTTGCCCTGCTGCATCTCGGCATCGCTACCGCAGAACGGGCATTTCTTGAGCTTCAGCTCGCTCATTCGTCCTCACTCCTTAGCTTGCGCCCGCAGAACGGGCAGAAGCTGATCGGGATGCTGTCAATCATCAACTCTCCGGTCGCAATGAAGCAATCTCCGCGGTCATTGTTCTCGATGCGCATCGTGTAGTCATTGTCCTGGTTGAAGTTGATTCTTCGTTTGCCGCAGTAAGCACAATCGCCCATATTCACTCACTTCCCAACTCGCGCTGGTTGTTAATCAGACCGACCTCGCACGCGACGCACGTTTCTTGATTGCGGAACTTATCCTCATAACGCTCTGGCACAGGAATTGCGTCGATGATTGCATTTATCAGCATGTCTGCGCAGCGCTCGCAATAATCGCCTTTAGCCGACCACTCGTAGTAAATGTCGCCATTGCAGCGGACGGTAACGCTTGCTTCTGCCCTGTCGTCAATCTCTGCACCGCAGCAGTCACACGTGTAGACCTCTACCGTCTTTTGACGCTTCATCAGTCCTCACCCCCTCAGCTTGCGGATGCGGTCGGCGATGTCGCGCATGGCAATTCGACCGCAGCCGTCCTCGCCACCGGGGCACGATGCGCAGTCATCTTCGCCTTTTTCTCTGTGAAAGTAGGCACAAGCCTCTTGATACCGCGCGTCACCTGCCACCTTCAAATCCTCAAGCAGCTTCTCCCAGCTGTCGGGCGGGGTGGTGTAGAGATAATTTGAGTTGACAGTCCGCGTATCGGTCTCAATTTCCCATTTGTCTTCTTCTCGGTAGTACGTGAAGCTCAACACGTCCTGCTTTTTACCTTTGTATGTGTACAGACACTCGGTATCAAGCGGAATCTCGCGCCCCTTTGCATCCTTTGGCAATTCGATACTCATAGCCCAAACTCCTCGTAGTCGCGGCACTCGCCGCACTCGTCCTCGCAGTACAGCAGGTTCTCCATGAGCCACGCCACGGCCCACTTCGCCAGGCGCCAGAACCCTTCCTTGCGGTCAGGCGCCTCTGCGTCGTAGGCGCGCTCGAACTCGAGGTGGCAGTAGCCGTAGTCGACGTGAATGTCACTGCTGCAGAAATGCCTGCAGTTCCCGCACATCCTATGCTCGCAGGCCCCGCCGAAGTGGCGCTCGATGGCGGCGTCAGTCACCCCCACCGGGTAGCCGCCGACCCTCGAGTCACTCATCGCAGTCCGCCCCCCCTACGCTCTCGTCGAGCAGGTCGATGGCATCCCCGACGGTCGCCTCGATGCTCGTCAGCTGGCGGCGCAGGTTCTGCACGAGGTTCGCGCCGGCGACCTCCGCCCTTCCCGCCTCGTAGGCGCGCTCGATCATGTCGGTCACCGCGACCTGCATCGCCGTGTCGTTGTAGCCGCGCCTGACGCGGTACTTCCCCAGATAGGCGTGCGCCCTGTCCTGCGGCCTGCACTCGCGGTCGAAATGGAACACCTCGACCGCGTCTGCCTTGATCTGATCCAAAGTCTCCATCACAAACGTCCCCTCTCCTGGTTCCTCTCGTCCATGCGCCGGATGGCAGCGTCGACCTCGCCCTGCGTGGCACCGACGGCGGCCAGCAGGTTCACAGTCGCCTGCACGGTGTCCAGGCACTCGTCGATGAGATCGTCGCGGTACGCCCTGCGCGTCGTCATGATCGGGCTGAGGCGCATGTCGTCGCAGTCCTGCCGCGCGCCGAACACCTCGGCCGCCTCCTCGAGCGGCTTGAGCGCCTGCGTCTTGTCGTCCCTCACCTCGCGGAACGTCCGAAGGTTGAGCAGGTAACCGTCCCGCATCAGACGCACCTCCCTTCCGCCAGCGCCGCGCGCATGGCGTTGATCTCGCGGCCCGACTCGCTCCTCATTCCGAGGTACACGTCCACGGGCCGCTTGCTCGCGTTCCTGTGCGCCACGTTCTCGCACCAGCCGCAGCAGTACCTCTGGTTCCTGACTGCCGCACGGAACCGCCTGCCGCACTGCCTGCACTCGAGCACGTAGCCGCCGCGCCGGTCCCGCGACTCAGCCCTCATGTCGCGCCTCCCAGTAGTTGCACCTCGCGAGCCCCTGCGTGGTGTGCACGAAGTCGGGGCAGCGCATGCACGTGTACCGTTTGCGGCCCTCGCCGGACGCCGCCATGACCGCCTCGCTCACGGCGCAGAACCCGCACGTCTCGCAGCGGGCGCTGCGCGGCCCGTCGTCGTAGATGCTCACAGACCCCTTCGGTCTGCCCATGTTCTCGTTTCTCTCGGCGTCCAAGCTCATGACGCCCTCCTCTCGCATGCGGCCCTCGCATCCAGCAGACGCCGCGCGTCCTGGTACGCCTTGAGCGCCACCGGGTCGGCGGTCGTCCCCCTCGGGGCCTTCACCTTCGCCGGGTCGATGCCCGGATGTTCCTCGCGCCACCTGCACTCGAGCTCCGCCCTCGTCTGCTCGGGCGTCCTCGTCGGCTTGAACGTGGCGGCCTCGACCTCCGAGGCGGTGGGCTTGCCCCTCGCCCGGTCGTCGGCGTCGATGCGCTTCTGGCGCCTGGACCAGTCGAGCGCGAGGGCGCCCCAGTTGCTCACCGGCTGGCCGTTGCTCTTGACCCAGCCCTGCGACTCGAAAAAGGCCCAGAAGGCGTCCGGGTCGCCGCTCAGGCAGTTGGCGCCGAAGTACCCGCGGGCCTCCTCCAGCGACGGCGGCTCGAACTCGGGCGGCGCGGCGGGGGCATCGCCCCCATCACAGGACAGCTCAGCACAATCCAGTTCAGGACAGGACAGGCTAGGGTAGGTTAGGTTAGGGTTTTCACTTTCCGAAACCGGGGTTTCGGGCTTGTCGGAAACTGGTTTCTTGCGCGGGCGACCGCCCTTGCCGCCCCTGCCGCGCGCATCCTTGGAGTTGTCGATGGCGTTCTTCATCGCCTTGAAAACGCGGCGGAGGTGCTTCGGAAGGTCGGCCTCGACGCCGTGCAGCCCGTACATCATGATCGCGTCGGCGAGCATCGCGCGGTCGCGCAGGTCCTCGGGGTCGCTCGCGTCGAAGTCGTCGTAGACCTCGGCGAAGCTGTCGAACACGGTGAAGGCCATCAGAATCACCCCCATAGAAGCGAAGAGAAGAACAGGAACCCCGCGGCGAAGGAGGCGGCGAACAGGGCCGCCTCCCAGTGGTCGCGGATGATGTCGGGTACGCGCCTCATCAGAACGGCACGTCCTCGTCGTAGAACTCGGGCCGCGGGACCGCGGCGTAGGCCTGCTGGGCGCTCCACTGCGGCGCGGCCTGCGCCCGTGGCTGCACGGGCACCGTGTCCGCGAGGCTCTGCTGCGGCTGGGGCTGCGTCCGCCCCTCACGGCGCACCATGACCTCGATCTCGTCGACGATGACCTCGAGCTTCGAGCGCTTCTGGCCGTCGCGCTCCCAAGAGCTGTAGCGCAGCTTGCCCTCGATCGCGACCTTCATCCCCTTGGCGAGGAATCGCCCCACGGCCTCGGCGAGGTTGCCGAACATCGTGCAGTCGACGAAGTTGGGGTAGTCCTCCCACTCGCCCGTCTGCGCGTTGCGGCGGCGGTCGTTTACCGCCACGCCGAAGGACAGGATCTGCGTCCCGCCCGCGGTGGCGCGCAGCTCCGGGTCGCGGGTCAGGTTGCCGCTGATGTTCACTCGGTTGATGCTCACTGCCCGCCCTCCTTCGCGGTCATGTTGTTCTTGATAAACGCGACAAGGCGCGGCCTCTGCATGTAACCAAGGCCGCTCACGCGGCGGCCGTCGGGGATGTCAAGCGCCTTGACGATCACCTTCGCCTTGACCGTGCCGATGCCCGGGAACGAGCGGGCGAACTCCTCGACCTTGAGCCTCTGCGCGATGGGCGCCTCGATGGCCGCCTCGGGCGGGATGTTGCCCGCCTTGCAGGCGGCCTTGAACGCGGCGCGCTCGCGGCGCGTGTGGACGGCCTTCGCCATCGCCTCTTTGCGCTGCTCCGGCGTTCGGGTCGGCGGCAGGTTGCTCTCTCCCATGTCCTACATCCTCTCTACGTGTCCGTGGATGCCGTTCTCGACCATGACGGCCCTCACGCGGCGCAGCTCGTCCGCCGTGGCGCACTCGATGACCACGCGGTAGCCCCTCTGCGGTGCCGTGGCCGCATCCTCGGCCGCATCCGGCTCGGGGCGCGACGGAACCACCCGCACGCATCTCGGACCGCCAAAGGGGTCCTCAGGCTCGGGATGCTCGGCGGCCACCGGCTCGGGGTCGGGCGGCAGCGGCGCGGGCTCCGGCTCGGGCTCCGGTGCGGGCGCCATCGCCTGCTCGTAGGTCGCCGCGAGCGCGGCGGCCTTGGCGACCTCCTCGCGGAAGATGGCGTCGGCATCGCGCAGGGTATCGAGCTTCTCGCGCGTGATCTCGCCGAGGACGCGGATGGCAAGGCCGGGGCCGGGGAAGGGCTGGCGCATCACCAGATACTCCGGCAGACC